>ENA-OZGA01000329-OZGA01000329.1-human-gut-metagenome-genome-assembly--contig:-NODE-329-length-23062-cov-5.006302_pt1 | contig 23062 bp, 19 predicted proteins | sample MGYA00245112_ERZ653649 | MGnify/ENA primary metagenome ERZ653649 (study PRJEB26926, sample SAMN06165071) | human gut metagenome | biome: ENVO:00009003; feature: ENVO:2100002; material: ENVO:00002003...
CATCACCAACCTGCTGTCGAACGCCATCCACCATTCGCCCGAAAAATCGCGCATCGTCATCGGGGCCGTACAACACGACAAAGCGGTCGAAATCTATGTGCAGGACTTCGGCCGGGGCATCGACCCGCGTTACCACAAGAGCATTTTCGAACGTTATTTCCGGGTTCCGGGCACGAAGGTGCAGGGCAGCGGGCTGGGACTGGCCATTTCGAAGGAGTTCGTCGAAGCGCACGGCGGCACGATTTCGGTCGAAAGCGAGATCGGCAGGGGCAGCCGGTTCTCGATCCTGCTGCCGGTGTAGATACGGCGGACTGGCTCCGGGAAGGTATCGGGACGGGCTGAGTGAGTGGAAGCAGACGGCTGCGGCCCGATGCAGGCAGAAGCGGAGAGAAGCAGATAGATGCGAACAGAATGTGAAACGGACGCAAAGCAGGCACCAATGCGCAGCGGATTCCAATGCGCCGATGCCGCCAAATACGAAGCCGCCGCAGAATCGGTCTGCGGCGGCTTCGCATTACAGATTTTCCTGTTTCAAATGCTCAACATAGCGGTCGATGCGGTGCAGTTCGTGCGGAATCTTGATGTTCTGGGGACAGTGCGGCACGCATTGGTTGCAGCCGATACAGCGGCTCGCCTGTCGGAGACGAGGCACGCTGCGGTCGTAGCCCACCAGAAACGCCCGCCGGGCCTTCCGGTAATTTTCGTCCTGCGACGAAGCGGCCACGTTGCCTTCGTTGACGCATTTGTTGTAATGCAGCAGAATGGCCGGAATATCGAGTCCGTAAGGACACGGCATGCAGTATTTGCAGTCGTTGCAGGGAATCGTGGGGTAGCGCAGCATCAGCTGCGCCGTCTCCTCCAGAAATTCCCGGTCGGCGTCGGTCAGTTCGTCGAGCGGCGAATAGGTGCGCAGGTTGTCCTGCAGGTGTTCCATGTAGCTCATGCCGCTCAGCACGGTCAGCACGCCGGGGAACGACCCCGCGAAACGGAACGCCCACGAAGCCACGCTCGACGAGGGCCGCCGCTGTTTGAGGTGGGCGACGATATGGTCGGGAACGTTCGAAAGGCGGCCGCCCAGCAGCGGCTCCATGATGACGGCCGGAATGCCGCGCTTCTCCAGTTCGCCGTAGAGGTACTCGGCGTCGGTATTGCGCGTATTAAGCTCCTTGGCATGTTTCCAGTCCATATAGTTGAGCTGAATCTGCACGAAATCCCATTTTATCTCCTCGTGACGCGAAAGCAGGTAGTCGTACACCTCGACGTCGCCGTGATAGGAGAATCCCAGATTGCGGATGCGTCCCGCTTCGCGCTCGGCGAGCAGGAAATCGAGCATCCCGTTGTCGAGGTAACGGCTGCGGAGCGACTCCATGCCGCCCATGCCGATTCCGTGCAGCAGGTAATAGTCGATATAATCCACCTGCAAGGCCCGGAAAGAGTTGCGGTACATCTCCATCGAGGCCGCGCGGCTATGGGTCGACGGGTCGAAATTGGAAAGTTTCGTGGCTACGAAGAATTTTTCGCGCGGATGCCGTTTGAGGGCGATTCCCGTCGCGGTCTCCGACCAGCCGCGCACATAGGCCGGCGAGGTGTCGAAGTAGTTGACGCCGTGCGCAATGGCGTAATCGACCAGTTCGTTGACGGCCTGCTGGTCGATCTCATCGCCCGAACCGTCGCTCTTCGCACGCGTCGGCCAGCGCATGCAGCCGTAGCCCAGCAGCGACACACGGTCGCCCGTGGTGGGCGTCGTGCGGCAGGTCATCCGGTCGGTCGGGACTTCTCCCACGGCGGCGGTGTCGCCCGCCGCACCGCCTTTGGGTTTGCAGCCGTACAACGCGGCGGTCGTGGCGGCGGCTCCTACGCCGAGCACCTTCAGGAATTCCCGGCGGTCTATCTTTTTCTTCTCTTTCATACTCCTGACTGTTAAACGGTTCTGTGACGCAGATGCCCTTCGACGTAAATCGCGCTGAACGGGCGGCTCGGACAAAGATTCTCGCATGCTCCGCAGCCGATGCAGCGCTCCTCGTTCACGGCGGGGATAAGCGGCGAATCAGGGTTATCCGGATCCTTATGCACCATGTGAATGGCTCCCGTGGGACAGTGGCGTGCGCAGTTGCCGCAGTCCACGCCGTCGGTATTGACGACGCAGTTGTCGGCGATCCACACGGCATGGCCGATCTGCGTCGCCGACTTCTCGGCCGCCGTGATCGGACGGATAGCCCCCGTGGGACACACTTCGGAACACTTCGTACATTCGGGCCGGCAGTAGCCGCGCTCGTACGACATTTCGGGCTGCATCAGGGTCATCAGCTTGCCGGAGGGGCGCAGCACCTGATTGGGGCACGCCGCCACGCACAGCTGACACCCGGTACAGTGCGCCGTCAAGTTGCGGGCCGCCAGCGATCCCGGCGGCGTGATCGGCACAGCGCGGTCCGGGACTTTCTTATCCTCGATCAGCGCCAGTCCGCCGTCCACCTTCTTCTCCTGCGCCTTCACGGTCGCCGTGTAGGCCAAAACGCCGGCAATCGTGAGGAATTTGCGGCGCGAAGGGTCGGCGGGCCTGTCCGCGGCGACGACACGCTCCGCCTTTGACGAAGATTCCGCGGCGACGTCACGGTCCGCCTTTGACGAAGATTCCGCTGCAACGACGCGGTCCGTCTTTGCCGGAGCCTCCGCTGCTGCGGACGCGGAGGTCTCCGAAGCGGGTTTTGCGGCCGGTTTGCGCGAAAAGGCGATGGCGTGCTGACGGCATTTGCCAATACAGTCCATGCAGGCCACACAACGGCTGTAGTCGATTTCGTGCGACTTGGCGTCGATGCACGAGGCCTTGCAGTTGCGCGCGCAAAGCCCGCAGCCGTTGCACTTCGAGGTGTCGATGCGGGGCTTAAAGACCGCAAAACGCGACACGAAGCCCAGTAGCGTGCCGACCGGACAAACCGTATTGCAGTAGGTGCGGCCGTTGCGCCACGCCAGCACGGACAGAACCGCGAACGTCGCGGCAGCCACGGCGAACGTCACGCCGCTCTTCACCCAAACGTCCACCGTATAGAACGCATAGCTGTCGATCCGCTCTGCCGCATAGGCCAGCAAGTTGTTGCCCCACCGGTAGAGCGGCGCAAAGAGGTTCGACGCGATACGCCCGTAAGCGCTGTAAGGCGCCAGCAGTTCGGCGACGGGCTTGATATGGGCAACCATCGCCGCAACGAACAGCGCCAGCATGCCGTAACGCAGCCACGGCAAGGCACGGGAATAGGTGAAACGGTTTTTACGTCGTTTGCCGCCCGCCCACGAAGCGACGTCCTGAAAGACGCCCAGCGGGCATATCACCGAACAGTAGACCCGTCCGAACAACAGCGTCAGCACCAAGAGCGCCGCAACGACGGCGACATTGACCGCCAAAACAGCGGGCAGCAACTGCACTCTGGCCATCCAGCCGAACCACGCATGCAGCGTCCCCGTGAAATCGAGGAAGAGCAGCGTAATCATCGTAAAGAAAACGGCCGCGGCCGCGATTCTGATTTTTCGCAACATCTGTTATAGTTTATTTTGTCAGATTCAATCCCTGAACCCACTTCCGCACGGCGTCCCGCGAGTCTTTCACGGCCCCGCCGCGTAGGGGAAGCCCGCCGAGCAGGGTAGCGCCCGCACAAAGTTTCCGAATATCCTCTTCGCTGCGGCCCATGCGGCTGCCTTCGTGGGTCATAAACGGCACGACGGTCTTGCCCGCCCAGTCGCAGTCCGCGAGGAACGTCGCCACCGGCGGCGCGACCGTGGACCACCAGCAGGGCGAACCGACGAAAATCACGTCGTACGCCCCGACGTCGGGCAGCCTGCCTTTCAGCGCAGGGCGGACACCGCCGCCGATCTCTTTCTTGGCCTGATCCACGACGGCTCCGTATTCGGCGGGGTAGGCCGCGGCCGGAACGATCTCGAAAAGATCGCCGCCCGTCGCTTCGGCGATCTGCCGCGCCATGGCGCGCGTATTGCCGCTGTGGGAGAAATAGGCCACCAGCACCTTCGTGCCGGATGCGGTCTGCGCCTGTGTATTCATATCGGGTAAGAACATCGTCATAATCGCTATCAAAACAATCCGTTTCATTTGCGTTCGCTTTTAAGGTTTACACCCGGCGGCCCAGCTCATAGGCTTCGTCCATCGCAGGCATTCCTTCGATTTCACCCGCCTGCCAAGCTCCGACGCCGTAAACGACGCCCCGCTCTTCGGGGTCGTCGAGACAGTCGAGAAATCCGCGGAAACACTCCACGGTGCGCTCCATCATCTCAACGCTCTCTTCGGCGGCCGTCAGGATGAAGTAAAACTCCTTGCCGCCCATCTCCGTATAGCGGGCGCAGGTGCGGTCGATCAGGGTCTTCATCTGCGCGCAGAGCGTATAGAAGTAAACCGGCGTAGCCATCACGATCACGTCCGCGCCAATCATCCTGCCGACCACCTCGGCCGCATCGTCCCGCTGCGGACAGGGCTTCGCCCCGCCGTAGCATACGCCGCAGCCCGTGCAGTAATTTATCTTCTTATCCCGGAGGAAAATCTTCTCCACGTCGTGTCCGGCCTGCTGCGCCCCGGCCATGAACCGGTCGCACAACAAATCCGAGTTACCCCCGCGCCGCGGGCTGGAGGAGAGGATCAATACTTTCTTCGCCATATCGTTTTCTTCTTTTTTATTCGTTTTCGGGTATCGCTTCGTTCAGGCAGGCGATCGCATTCAGCGTACGCGGATAGCCTGCATAGGGCAGCAGCTGGGTCACGACCGACAACAGTGTCCGTTTGTCGTTGCCGACATTCAGGTTGCCCTGAATATGGCTCCGCAGCTGGGACTCGCAGCCGCCCAGCGTGAGCAGCATCGAGAAAGTTAGCAGTTCGCGCACCTTCGCATCCAGCCCGCCGCGGGAGACGTAATCGCCGAAACAGTTGGCTGACAGGTAGTCCTGCATATGTTTCTGGTTCTCCGGCGCGGCGGCGCGCATCGCGTCGATCCGCTCCCCGAAAATAGCCGTCTGCACCGCCAGTCCCTTTTCGAAGCGGGTTTCGGGCGAAGTCGCCGACTGGCCTTCGAGCGGAAGCGCAACGCCCCGCGCCGTCAGCACCCCGTTGACGATATGCACGAAATCGACCGTCCGCGCCATGCCGACGTAGGGAACCGCCTGATAGACCACCTCTTTCGCTTCGACGGGCGTCACACCCACGTTCAGCGCGCCTTCGAGCATCGTCCGAAACTCGGTCTGCGCGGCTCCGGCAATGCACGACGCGAGGATGCACATCATCCGCGTCTTAACGTCGAGATCGCCGTAGCCGAGTACTTCAGCGAACGCAAAGTTATCAAAAATTTCGATTAATTCGGGATCGGTCGCCGCAAGTTCCGATTCGCACCCGGAAAACAGCTGCGCACGGGTCTCGACGGCCGCGGCGCGCAGGCGCGGAGCCGCGCTCTTGGCCGAGGACAGGGGCGCTGTTGCGGACATGGACATTGCCGCAGGAATGGGCGCTGCGGAGGACATGGACATTGCCGCGGAAACGGCCGCGGCGGAGGATTCGGCAGTCGCAGCAATCCCGGCGGCGGGAGCGGTCGCAGAGGCGGGTGTGGAGGCGATCGCGGCAGTCCCGGCGGTCGCAGCGGAATAGTGCGCGTCGTCCACCGGTCCGAGCCACGTATTGCGGTTGGTCTGCGGATTGGTTTCGATCGCCAGATGCGAGAACCAGCTGTCAGGAGCCGCGCCGTGCCAGTGCACCGCATCGGGAGCGATTTCGACCACGTCGCCCGGCAGCAGCTCGCGGGCCGGCTCGCCCTCGGCCTGATAATATCCCCGGCCGCCCACGGCGACGAGAATCTGGCCGCCCGTATGGCTATGCCAGTTGTTGCGGCATCCGGGTTCGAACGTGACGTTCGAAATCGGGCAGTTGAGCGCCCCGTTCCGCGTCAGCCGGGCCAGATATGCCTGACCGACAAAATATTTCGAGAATGTTTCGGGCAGTTTGTCCCCGACGGGGAACGCACTGATTTTCTTCGGTTTTTCCATATTCCGAGCATTTATCCGGTTACACGTTCCGGCCGCAAGCAGTGCGGCCGCAATTATAAAAATTAGTTGCTTCATCGTTTCGCGTTTTCATCATATCCTCAGTTGCCGATCAGTCCATCTCGTATTTCATCGTCCCCAGCCACTTCACGGTCTCAGGATCGCGGTGTGACAGAAAACAGCTCCGCCGGGTGTCGAGCGTTGCGATCAGGTCCATGTCTTCCGGCGCAAGGTGAAAATCGAAGACGTCGATATTTTCGGCCATACGCTCCGGACGCACCGACTTCGGGATCACGACCACGCCGCGCTGGATCAGCCAGCGCAGGACGACCTGAGCGACCGATTTCCGGTATTTCGCGGCCAGCGACACCAGCGTCCCGTTGCCGAACAGATTGTTGCGCCCCTCGGCGAACGGCGCCCACGATTCGATCTGCACGCCCTCGGAGGCCATCACCGCGGCCGCTTCGGCCTGCTGGCAGAAGGGATGCGTCTCGACCTGATTGACGGCGGGGACCACCTCATTGTGAAGGATCAGGTCCACCAGCCGGTCCGGCTGGAAATTGCTCACCCCGATGGCCCGGACGGCCCCTTCGCGGTAAAGCTCCTCCATCGCCCGCCACGAACCGTAGACGTCGCCGAACGGCTGATGGATCAGGTAGAGGTCGAGATAATCGAGCTGCAGGCGTTCGAGCGACTTGGCGAAAGCCCGCTTCGTGCTCTCGTACCCGGCGTCCTGCACCCAGAGTTTCGTCGTAATGAAAAGTTCCTCGCGGGGTACGCCGCTCCGCCAGATCGCCCGGCCCACGGCCCGCTCGTTGAGATAGGCCGAAGCGGTGTCGATCGAACGGTAACCCGCCGCAATCGCATCGCGTACGCACTGTTCGCAGACCGTCTCCCCGACCTGATAGACGCCGAAACCCAGAACCGGCATTTCGACGCCGTTGTTTAAAATTCTATGCTCCATTTTTTCTCCTTTTATTGATTTCAAACCCGTATTCCGACCGACGGAACCACCTTCCGTTTTCCCGGTTTATCGGGTTCGGGTCCGTTTCACACTGCAAAAGTAGGGCGATTCCGGCGGCGTGTCATTACCCGAATTACGGTTCGTCATACCATTATTACCGATTCGGCCGCGAAGGTGCGGCGGGCATGGAAAAAAGCATTAACTTTGTGACAGACAACAATAATCGAAGCATATGGACGAGATCGTAAAAATGGAGCACGTCTACCAGTACAACGAAATGATGGGGCAGGAGACGCTCCATCCGCTGGTCAGCGTCATCGACTTTTCGAAATGCCCGAAGGCCCGGCACGCCCGGCGCATGTACGGATTCTACTGCGTCTTCCTGAAAGACGTCAAATGCGGCGACATGCGCTACGGACGCCACTATTACGACTATCAGGAGGGAACGCTCGTATTCATCGCACCGGGGCAGGTGGTCGGCATCGAGGACAACGGCGAGGTGTTTCAGCCCAAAGGCTGGGCGCTGCTGTTCCACCCCGACCTGATCCGGGGCACGTCGCTCGGACGCAGCATGGACGAATACACCTTCTTTTCGTACGAAGCCAACGAGGCCCTGCATCTCTCGGAGCAGGAGCGGCTCGTGGTGCTCGAATGCCTGCAGAACATAACGGGCGAATTGAACCACGCCATCGACAAGCACAGCAGACGGCTGATCGTCTCGAACATCGAACTGCTGCTCAACTACAGCATACGCTTCTACGAGCGGCAGTTCATCACGCGCAGCGAGGTCAACAAAGACGCGCTGTCCCGGTTCGAACGGCTGCTGAACGACTATTTCAAAGGCGACACGCCCCAGCGCGACGGGGTGCCTTCGGTACGCTGGTGCGCGGAACAGCTGCACCTGTCGGCCAACTATTTCGGCGACCTGATAAAGAAGGAGACCGGCAAATCGGCGCAGGAGTACATTCAGCTGAAGGTGATCGACATCGCCAAGGAGCGGATATTCGACGCGACGAAATCGATCAGCGAAATCGCCTACGAACTCGGTTTCCGCTATCCCCAGCACTTCACCCGGTTGTTCAAGAAGTGCGTCGGCATGTCGCCCAACGAATACCGGACGACGAACTGACGCCGCAACGAATCATTATCGCATTCAGGCGGCGGCAACCGGAGCCACCCCTGAGAATCGCATCACCCGCGCCGAAAAAAAAGCCCCCGCTCGCAATGAGCGGGGGCTAAAACATGAAGGCCGGGAATCCGGCACGGCCGGGAATTCGACCTTCCCGCGCCGGAATTCGCGCCGCGCTATTTCCGGCCCTGATCGGCGACGGCGGCCATCAGCGCGGCGATCTCTTCGGGGTCGCCGAGGAAATAATCCCTGACGTAATTCAGCCCGTCGTCGAATTCGAAGACATAAGGCACGGCGGTCGGGAGATTGAACTCCGAAATCGCTTCGTCGGAGATGCCTTTCAGGTGTTTGATGATGCCGCGCAGGCTGTTGCCGTGGGCCACGACCAGCAGGGAGTCGTGGCGGGCGAGCGCAGGCAGGATTTCGCATTTCCAGTAGGGCATGATGCGGCCGACGGTGTCGAGCAGCGACTCGGTGCGGGGCAGCTCCGCTTCGGGTACGTCGCGGTAGCGGGGATCGAAGCGCGGGTTGCGCGGGTCCTCTTCGCCGAGCGGCGCCGGAGCCACGTCGTAACTGCGGCGCCAGATGTGCACCTGCTCGTCGCCGTATTTCTCGGCCGTCTCCTTTTTGTTAAGCCCCTGCAAAGAGCCGTAATGCTTCTCGTTGAGCCGCCAGCTCTTCGAAACCGGCACCCAGTCCTGATCCAGCTTGTCGAGTACGACGTCGAGCGTCTTCACGGCCCGTTTCAGGTAGGAGGTATAGGCATGCCCGAACAGAAAACCCTCCTCGCGCAGCAGCCGGCCGGCCTTTTCGGCCTCGGCGACGCCTTTTTCGCTCAGATCGACGTCCGTCCATCCCGTGAACCGGTTTTCCCGGTTCCATGTGCTCTCGCCGTGGCGGAGCAAAACAACTTTTTTCATCGTTCAGTTCATCGTTTTTTCCGGTTCGGCGCGCACCTCGTTCCGCAACTCCCGGTGCTCGGCGAAATCGTTGATATTCTGCAAAGTGGTGTGCGCTATATTATCCAGCGCTTCACGTGTAAAGAACCCCTGATGGGAGGTCATGACGACATTGTTGAACGAGAGCAGGCGCGCCAGCACGTCGTCGTCCATGATCCGGTCCGACGTATCCTCGTAGAAATAGGCGGCCTCCTCTTCGTACACGTCCAGTCCGGCCGCGCCGATCTTCTTCTCCTTCAGCCCCTCGATCAGCGCTTCGGTGTGGATCAGCTGACCGCGGCCCGTATTGATGAGCATGACGCCGGGTTTCATCCTGCCGATGGCGGCGCCGTCGATCATGTAGCGGGTTTCGTCGGTCAGCGGGCAGTGCAGCGAGATGATGTCGGAGCGGCGGTAAAGTTCGTCCAGCGACACGTATTCTATCTGCGCCCGTACGGCATATTCCGGGTCGGGGTAGATGTCGTACGCGAGAACCTCCATGCCGAATCCCTTGAGGATGCGGATCAGTTCGCGGGCGATCTTTCCGGTGCCGACGATACCCGCCGTCTTGCCGTACATGTCGAATCCCAGCAGGCCGTGCAGCGAGAAGTTGCCGTCGCGCGTGCGCCAATAGGCGCGGTGGACCTTGCGGTTGAGCGTCAGCATCAGCATCACGGCGTATTCCGCCACGGCATGCGGCGAATAAGCGGGAACACGCACGACGGGAATGCCGTATTCCGCCGCGGCTTTCAGGTCCACGTTGTTGAATCCCGCGCAGCGCAGGGCGATCAGCTTCACGTCCATCGCCGCCAAAGAGCGTATCGTGGCGGCATCGGCCGTATCGTTCACGAAGATACAGACCGCATCGGCCCCCTGCGCCAGCGAAGTGTTGTTGCCGTTCAGGTGGCTGCGGTGGTAATTGAATTCGAATCCGTAACGCTCGTTGGCGCGGTCGAACGACTCCCGGTCATAGGGCTGCGTGCCGAAGAAGGTTATTTTCATAATGCACGATTTTATCTTTTTCTTACTTATATAGAACGGTATACGCCGGGCCGTTATTACGCGATCGTCACTTCGGGATCGAGATATACGTCCTGAATGGCGTTGAGCAGGGCTATGCCTTCGTCCATGGGCCGCTGGAAAGCCTTGCGGCCGCTGATGAGACCCATGCCGCCGGCGCGTTTGTTCACCACGGCCGTCATGACGGCCTCCTGCAGATCGGACGCGCCGTGCGACTCGCCGCCCGAATTAATCAGCCCCACGCGGCCCATATAGCCGTTGGCCACCTGATAGCGGCAAAGGTCGATGGGGTGGTCGGTGGTCAGCTTCGTGTAAACCTCGTCGCGGGTCTTGCCGAAACCGATGGCGCGGAAACCGCCGTTGTTCTCCGGAAGCTTCTGCTTCACGATGTCGGCCTTGATGGTCACGCCCAAGTGATTCGCCTGCCCCGTGAGGTCGGCCGAAGCGTGGTAATCGACGCCGTCCTTCCTGAAGCTCCCGTTGCGCAGGTAACACCACAGGATCGTCGCCATGCCCAGCTCGTGGGCATAATCGAACGCCTCGGCGATCTCGACCAATTGGCGGCGGCTCTCCTCCGAGCCGAAATAGATCGTGGCGCCGACGGCGGCGGCGCCCATGTTCCAAGCGTCGCGCACGGTGCCGAACATCACCTGATCGTAGGAATTGGGGTAGGAGAGCAGTTCGTTGTGGTTGAGTTTCACGATGAACGGAATCCTGTGCGCGTATTTGCGCGCCACGGCGCCCAGCACGCCGAAGGTCGAAGCCACGGCGTTGCAGCCGCCCTCGACAGCCAGCTTCACGATATTCTCCGGATCGAAATAGGCCGGATTCGGAGCGAACGACGCGCCGGCCGCATGTTCGATGCCCTGATCCACGGGCAGGATCGACACATAGCCCGTACCGGCCAGACGGCCGTGGGAGAGTATCCACTGCAGGCTGCCGAGAGTGCGGATATTGCGGTCGGACTCCATCCAGACCCGGTCGACGGTGTCGGGCGCGGGAAGATACAGCAGTTTCTTGTCGATGGTCCGGCACACATGGGAAAGGTAGTATTCGGCCTTTTCCCCAAGAATTTCAATCGTCTTGCTCATAATCTTTCGTATTTTACGACATGCCCTGCAATTCAGGGTCCAAACACGACAGACGGCGCGAAACAAAAACTGCCCCGGTATCGGGGCTGCTTATTTTTTCGTGTTGCGGTACTCGGTGGGAGACTCGCCCGTATGCTTCTTGAAATAACGCCCCAGATAGGACTGGTCGGGAAAATGCAGGCGGTAGGCGATCTCCTGCACCGACAGATCCGTCGACTGCAGGAGCATCTTGATCTCCAGCAGCACCGAGCGGTCGATGAACTCCTTGGCCGAGCTATGCGCGATATTGCGCACGATGGTCGAGAGATAACGTGTCGAAATGCAGAGTTTGTCGGCATAGAACGACACCTCGCGCTGCTGCGAACTGTGTTCGTGCACCAGCGCGACGAAACGGTGGAAAAGCTCCGTCTGGCGCGTCGTCGTTTCGGGCGTCTGCTGCTGCATGTTGGCGTAACGCTGCAATTTGTCGTAAATCTCCAGCAGCACGTTCTGCAGGCGGTTGCGGATGATCGTATTGCGGAACACATTGTTGCGGTCGCGGTAGGTGTATGCGGCCATCTGAAACCAAGTACTGGCGCCTTCCACGATGCGGGCGGGCGGATAGGTGATCGGATTTTCGCGCAGGATTCTGAAAAACGACGGTTCGAGACGGAAACCGGCTTCGGCGAAAAGGTCGCGCGAGAAGGCGCAGAAGGTCATCCGGAAATCCTCCGTGCGGTTGGTCAGCATCAGCAGCGAGCCGGGCAGCACCAGAATCAGCGTGTTGCGCCGCACCTGACCGCAATATTGGTTCACGGTGGCGTCGGCGCTGCCCTTGCGGCAGTAGAGAATCGCCCCGCCTTCGCAGCGGCTCGCATAATTGCCGAAAAAGGCGAAATCGGACTCTCCGACGACGAACTGTTCTTCCGGTGTGGTTATTATGGGGTTAGTCGCTGACATAACAATTCTTTTTTCGAACAAATTTAACGCTTTTTTCATTAATTTCCTAAATTTTGTTCCGGAAAACACCAACACTGTTCGCAATATAATGGCACATCGTCGGCCTTTTTACGGTACTTTTGCACCGTAAAAAGTTTTTTTAGTTTAAAAAAGAGGAGAATTATGAAGCAAACATTTGTGAAAGCAGCCGTCATGGCCTGCTTCATGGCAGCCGTTTCGTGCGGACAGGCACCGACGGCAATGGGCCCCGCGGAATACGCCGTGATGACCATAGCCACTACCGACCGCGAAATCCCGATCAACTACTCGGCGACCATCCGCGGACGTCAGGACATCGCCATCTATCCGCAGGTTTCGGGAACCATCTTCGAACTCTGCGTAAACGAGGGTCAGACCGTTTCGAAAGGCCAGCCCCTTTTCATCATAGATCAGGTGCCGTACAAAGCGGCGCTGCAGACCGCAGAAGCCAACGTGGCGGCTGCCAAAGCCGGCGTAGCCACGGCGCAGCTCACCTACGACAGCAAAAAGGAGCTTTACGCCAAGAACGTGGTTTCGCAGTACGACCTGCTGACGGCCGAAAACACGCTGCTGACTGCCAAGGCCCAACTCGCGCAGGCCGAAGCGCAGCGCGTAAACGCCGCCAACAACCTCTCCTATACGGTCGTGAAGGCTCCGGCCAACGGCGTGGTGGGGACCCTGCCGTACCGTGTCGGCGCGCTGGTAAGCGCATCGATTTCGAAGCCGCTGACGACCGTATCGGACAACTCGGACGTATACGTCTACTTCTCGATGACCGAGAACCAGCTGCTCAACCTGACCCGTCAGTACGGTTCGATCGCCAACACGCTCAAGAACATGCCCGACGTACGGCTGGTGCTCAACGACGGTTCGGTCTATGACCGGACGGGCCGCATCGAGTCGATCAGCGGCGTCATCGACACCTCGACGGGCAGCGTACAGCTGCGCGCCGTGTTCCCCAATGCGGACGGCCTGCTCCATAGCGGCGGCGCCGGCAGCGTGATCGTGCCCAACATCCACAAAGACTGCGTAGTCGTACCGCAGGTTGCGACCTTCGAACTGCAGAACAAGGTATACGTATATAAGGTAGAGGACGGCAAAGCCGCATCGTCGATGATCGACGTGGAGAAGATCAACAACGGCAGAGAGTATATCGTCAAGTCCGGACTTACGCCGGGCGACGTGATCGTTGCCGAAGGCGTGGGCCTGCTGCGCGAAGGTACGCCCATTGTCGCCAAGGGACAGGGCGCCGCAGCGCAGGCCGCTCCTGAGGCCGCAACCCAAACCGAAAAGGAGGAATAACCTATGACACTGAAACATTTTATCGAACGACCCGTACTGGCGTCGGTCATATCCATCGTAATCGTAATCGCCGGTCTTATCGGTCTCGCGACGCTGCCCGTCGAGCAGTATCCCGACATCGCTCCCCCGACGGTGATGGTGCGCGCCTCCTATCCGGGAGCCAGCGCAGAGACCATCCAGAAATCGGTCATCGTACCGCTCGAACAAGCTATCAACGGTGTGGAGGACATGACCTACATGACCTCCAGCGCCGCAGTCGGCAGCGCATCCGTAACGGTTTACTTCCGTCAGGGAATCAATGCCGACATGGCCGCCGTCAACGTGCAGAACCGAATATCGCGCGCTACCGGACAACTGCCCTCGGAGGTGACGCAGATCGGTGTGACCACCATGAAGCGCCAGACCTCCATGGTGAAAATATTCTCGCTTTACAGCCCCGACGACTCCTACGACGAGACGTTCCTGTCGAACTATCTGAAGATCAACATCGAGCCGCGCGTTCTCCGTATCGCGGGCGTCGGCGAAGCCTTCACGCTGGGAGCCGACTACTCGATGCGTATCTGGCTCAAGCCCGACGTGATGGCCCAGTACAAGCTCATCCCGTCGGACGTAACGGCGGCCCTCGCCGAGCAGAACATCGAGTCGGCAACCGGTACGCTGGGTGAAAACTCGCAGAACACGTTCCAGTATACGATGAAGTACCGCGGACGTCTGATGACTCCGGAGGAATTCGGGGAAATCGTACTCCTCGCACAACCCGACGGTACGATCCTGCACCTGAAAGACGTCGCCGACATCGAGCTGGGCAGCGAATCCTATGCCTACAAGGGCTATACCAACGGCCACCCGGGCGTCAGCACGATGATCTTCCAGACCGCCGGTTCGAATGCCACGCAGGTCGTCGAGGATGTCGAAGCGCTGCTCGAAGAGGTACGTGCCGAACTGCCGAAAGGCATCGAAATCGCTCACCTGCAAAGTGTGAACGACTTCCTTTACGCCTCGATGAACGAGGTGCTCAAAACGCTGATCGAAGCCATCATCCTCGTGGTGCTGGTGGTCTACGTCTTCTTGCAGGACATCCGCTCGACGCTCGTCCCCACGATTTCGATTCTCGTGGCACTCGTCGGAACCTTCGCATTCCTGTCGGTGGCCGGTTTCTCGATCAACCTGCTGACGCTCTTCGCACTGGTGCTTGCGATCGGTACGGTCGTCGACGATGCCATCATCGTCGTCGAGGCGGTGCAAGCGCGATTCGACGTGGGATACAAGTCTTCCTACCATGCCACCATCGACGCCATGTCGGGCATCACGTCGGCCATCGTCACCTCGACGCTGGTCTTCATGGCCGTCTTCATTCCCGTGGCCATGATGGGCGGAACGTCGGGTATCTTCTACACTCAATTCGGTATCACGATGGCCGTGGCCGTCGGTATCTCGGCCGTCAATGCCCTTACGCTCTCGCCGGCGCTCTGCGCCCTGCTGCTGAAACCCTACATGGACGAGAACGGGCAGATGCGCGACAACTTCGCCGCCCGCTTCCGCAAGGCGTTCAACACCACGTTCGGTACGATGGTCAACAAGTACAAGCACGGCGTGCTGCTCTTCATCAAGCACAAGTGGCTGATGTGGTCGACGCTCGGACTCGCCCTCGTGGCGCTCGTCGTACTGATGGATACCACCAAGACGGGTCTGGTACCCGATGAAGACCAGGGTACGATCATGGTCAACGTGACGGCCGCTCCGGGTTCCGGACTCGCCGAGACGCACCTGATCATGGAGCAGGTTGCGGACCGCATCGAGGACATTCCCCAGATCCGCGACTTCATGCAGGTCGCCGGTTACGGCATGATCGCCGGACAGGGATCGTCCTACGGTATGTGTATCATCAAGCTCAAAGACTGGGCCGAGCGTCCCGAAAAGTCGGATGCCGTACAGGCCGTCATCGGACAGATCTACGCCCGGACGGCCGATATCAAGGATGCGCAGATCTTCGCCGTCGCACCGCCGATGATTTCGGGTTACGGAACCTCGACCGGCTTCTCGCTGAACTTGCAGGACAAGGCGGGCGGAGAGCTGACCGATTTCTACAACATCTACCTGAAATTCATCGGCGCGCTGAACCAGCGTCCCGAAATCGAACGCGCCTACTCGACGTTCAACATCAACTTCCCGCAGTATCTGGTCGACATCGACGCCGCGAAAGCCAAACGTGCCGGCGTGTCGCCGAGCACGGTACTCTCGACGCTGGCGGGTTACTACGGCGGGCAGTACGTTTCGAACATCAACCGCTTCTCGAAGATGTACTACGTGACGTTGCAGGCTGATCCGAAGTACCGTCTCGACACGGAGTCGCTCAACAACGTCTACGTCCGCACGGACAGCGGCGAAATGGCGCCGCTGAGCCAGTTCGTGAACCTGACGCGCGTATACAGTTCCGAAGTGCTCAACCGCTTCAACCTCTACAACTCGATCGCCGTGAACGGTACGGCCGCCAGCGGTTATTCGTCGGGCGACGCCATCCAGGCGATCCGCGAAGTCGCCGCCGAGGTGCTGCCGAAGGGCTACGGATTCGAGTTCGACGGCATCACGCGCGAGGAGGCGCAGACCGGCAGCAACACGGCCATTATCTTCGGTATCTGTATTCTGCTGATCTACCTCATCCTGAGTGCGCTCTACGAGAGTTTCTTCGTTCCGTTCGCCGTCATCCTCGCCGTACCGTGCGGTCTGACAGGCTCGTTCCTCATGGCCAAGGCGATGGGACTCGAAAACAACATCTATCTCCAAACGGGTATCATCATGCTGATCGGTCTGCTGTCGAAAACGGCCATTCTGATCACCGAGTACGCCGCCGACCGCCGCGCCGGAGGCATGAGCCTCACGCAAGCCGCCGTGTCGGCCGCCAAAGCCCGTCTGCGCCCGATTCTGATGACCGTCCTTACGTGCGTGTTCGGTATGATCCCGCTGATGCTCTCGCACGGTGTCGGCGCCAACGGCAACTCCACGCTCGGTTCGGGCGTCGTGGGCGGCATGATCGTCGGTACGCTGGCGCTGCTGTTCCTGGTACCTACGCTCTTCATCGTCTTCCAGACCTTGCAGGAGAAGATCAAGCCGGTGGAGTTCACCTCTCCCGATTGGTGCATCCAGGCCGAGATCGAAGAGAATCAAAAAGAACCTATTGACGAAGAAGCAAAAACCGATGATGATACGAAATAGTTTATTCGCAGCCGTCGCCCTGCTTATGACGGGCTGCGGCATCTACAAACCCTACACGCGTCCCGAAGTCACGACCGACGGCATCTACCGCGAGGCCGTAACTCCGACCGACACGGCCTCGCTGGCCGACCTCGACTGGCGGGCGCTCTTTCCCGACGAGCGGTTGCAGCAGCTCATCGATACGGTGCTGGTACGCAACACCGATCTGCGCACGGCACAGTTGCAGGTCGAGGAGGCCGAAGCGACGCTCCGCACTGCACGGCTCTCGCTGCTCCCCTCCTTCACGCTCGCACCCCAGGGCGGCGTAAGCAGTTTCGACAATTCGAAGGGGACTTGGACTTACAACCTTCCCGTGACGGCCAGCTGGGAGATCGATATTTTCTCGCGGCTGCGCAACGGCAAACTCCGCAACAAGGCGCTCTACTACCAGAGCATCGAGTATCGCCAGGCCGTTCGCACGCAGTTGATCGCCACGACGGCCAACCTCTACTTCACGCTCTGTATGCTCGACGAACAATACGCCATCGCCAACGAGACCGCCTCGGCATGGCGTGAAGCAGTCGACGCCATCCGTGCGATGAAGGACGCGGGCATGGCGACCGAAGCAGCTGTCGCACAGAACGAAGCGGCCTATTACAGTGTCGAGACGTCGGTCAAGCAGCTCGCGCAGTCGATCAGCGAGACCGAAAACAGCCTATGTTCGCTGTTGGCGCAGACTCCGCACAAGATCGAGCGCGGCTCGCTCGAAAGCCAGCGGATGCCCGCCGACCTGCTCATCGGCGTCCCCGTGCAACTGCTCTCGCGCCGTCCCGACGTACGCCGCGCCGAGTACTCGCTCATGTCGGCCTACTACGCTACAGCCGAAGCACGATCGGCGCTCTATCCGCAGATTACGCTCAGCGGTACGGCCGGTTGGACGAACAGCGCAGGGTCGCAGATCGTCAACCCCGGCAAGCTGCTTCTGTCGGCCGCAGGACAATTGTTGCAGCCGATCTTCCAGGCCGGCGCCAACCGTGCGCGCGTGAAGATCGCCAAAGCGCAGCAGCAGGAGGCGATGCTCGCCTACGAGCAGACGATTCTCAATGCCGGACAAGAGGTCAACGATGCGCTGACCGCCTGCCAGACGGCACGCGAGTCGGCAGCGCTCTATGACCAGCAGGTCGCATCGCTCCGTCGTGCCGTCGAGAGCACCGAGCTGCTGATGCAGCACGGCTCGACGACCTACCTCGAAGTACTGACCGCACGGCAGTCGCTCCTCTCGGCGCAGTTGCAGCAGGTCGCCAACCGTTTCACCGAATTGCAGAGCGTGGTCACGCTCTACCACGCCCTCGGCGGCGGACGCGAAACGGAAACGGCGCAGTAGCGTTTTTCCTCCGACCGATATTTACGACCGGAAAATCCGAACAGGGTTTTCCGGTTTTTTCGTATCCTGCATCGGCGGGAACGACAAAATTTTCCGATTTTCACACCGACCGTTGGATTATCACCTGCAATTTCGTATTTTTGTTCGATCGGTCACGAAAACAAAAGAAAGAAAATCCGAAAAACAAAGGAAACACAATTCAAATTCATAACTATTAACCCGTTAACCACATGATTCTCAAAAGACTGATTCCCATTCTGCTGGTCGTGCCGCTGCTCGCGGCCTGCCCGTCGGGAAATCCGAACGGCAAGATGCCGGTCGATGTTTCCAAACTGCCCCGCCAGATCTATTCGGGCGAACAGGGCCCGTTCCACGTACAGGGCATCGCCGTCGATCTCGACCGCGGCTACATGTACTTCTCGTTCACCACCACGCTCCTGAAAACCGACATGCAGGGTAACCTGCTCGGCAGCGTCGAAGGCATGACCGGGCACTTGGGCTGCATGACGCTCAATCCCGACGACGGACGGCTCTACGCTTCGATCGAGTACAAGCACGACGCGATCGGAAAGGGCATTCTCAACAAACTGGAAGGCGTCCGGAACGACGAGCAGACGGGTTTCTACGTCGCAGTCTTCGACGTCGACCGCATCGACCGCATCGGGATGAATGCCGAAAAGGACGACGTGATGAAGACCGTCTACATCAAGGAGGCCGTCGACGACTACTACGCCAAAGTCTCCAACAACGGACAGGAGCTGGAACACCGTTTCGGCTGCTCGGGCATCGACGGCGTGACATTCGCACCCGCATTCGGCCAGAGCCGCGACGGCAAGAAGTACCTCTACGTCGCTTACGGCATCTACGGCGACACGCTGCGCACCGACAACGACTATCAGGTGATTCTGGCCTACGACACCCGGGACTGGAAGCAGTACGAGCAGCCGCTCACGCAGGAGAACCTGCACAAGAGCGGTCCCGAGAAACCGCTCCACAAATATTTCCTCTACACGGGCAACACCTCGTGGGGCATCCAGAACCTCGCCTACGAGAAGGCCTCGGGCAACATGCACGCCGCCGTCTACAAGGGCAAGAAATCGCACTATCCCAACTACTCCTACTTCGTCATCGACGGCAGCAAGGCTCCCGAGCGCAAGCAGCTGCAAGGGTTCGATCCCGCCGTCGAGGCAGAGGTACTCTCGCTGCTGCCCGAAGGACTGCATGATGCGCAAAGCGATACGTGGGGTTGGAATTTCAAATGGGGTACGACGGGGCTCTGCCCCATCGGCGACGGTTATTTCTACATCTCGCACAACGCCAAGGACAAGCAGACGGGCAATCAGAGCAGTACCGTACAGCTTTATAAATGGACGGGCAATCCCGACAAAGCCTTCGAACTGGTGGAATAAATCCGCCGGACATAAAGAAATGATCCCCGCGACCGGATGGTCGCGGGGATCGTTTCTTCATCGGGCGCTCCCGGTCACTTCTTCTCCTTCAACAGGTCGCGGATCTCGGCGAGCAGCAGCTCCTCTTTCGTCGGAGCGGGTTCCGGTGCAGGCTGGGGCGCCTCCTCCTTTTTCTTCATCAGACGGTTCATCAGCTTGACCATCAGGAAAACGCAGAGAGCCAGAATCGTAAAGTCGATGCACTGCTGGATGAAAGCCCCGTAGTTCCAATAGACCGGTTCCAGTGTCTCGGCTGCCTTGCCGGCGATGTTCACACCGTCGGGCGTCACCTCGTTAACGACTTCGCCAACGGCCTGCGACATGTCGCGGATCTTCGAAATGTCGAGCCGCAGGTCGGTGAAGTTCACATTGCCGAGCAATGCTCCGATCGGCGGCATCAAGATGTCGTTGACCAGCGACGAGACGATCTTTCCGAACGCACCGCCGATGATAACGCCGACGGCCATGTCCATCACGTTGCCCTTCATGGCAAACTCCTTGAATTCCTTAAAAAATCCCATCTTGTTCGTGTTTTAGCGTATTATAAGGTAAGTGATTACTCCTTCTGCAACAACATTTCGCGCAACTGCGTGCAACTCGACTCCGGCTCACGGAAATGGAACGTCGCAATACCGAATGCCGCGGCGGCTTCGAGATTCGAGCGGCGGTCGTCGATGAAGAGCGTTTCGGCGGGATCGAGACCGAAACGGTCGAGCAGAATTTCATAGATGCGCGGTTCGGGCTTGACGACACCCTCCTCGCATGAAACCACCTCTCCGTCGAAGCACCCGTAAATCTCGGTCCGGCGCAGAAAATCGATGAACTCCCGCGACATGTTCGAGAGCACGTAAAGCCGGTATCCGGCCCGTTTCAAGTCGCGGATCAACGCCGCAGTCTGCGGAACCGCCTCCTGACGATCCAGCGCTTCGCGCAGATAATCCTCGGCCACGGCGCGGTCGCAGCCTTTCGACCGGCTCAGTTCGTCCAACACCTCGTCGAAGGTCAGCGTCCCCCGATCGTACTCCTCCCAGAAAAGGGGCATCTTCGCCGCGAAAATAAACGCGAAAAAATCGATCAACTCCTTGCGCACCTTTTTCGCATCGCGGTGGAATACCACCCCGCCCAAATCGAAAACTATGTTTTTCATCGCCTCAAAATTAATAAAATAGTCTGAAATACCCTATGCTGCCCCGACGCTTTTCCCAAATAATCGGATGCCGGTCGGGACGGAACGCTTCGGCGGCCGGAGGCGTCATGCCAAAAAGCAGGCTGCCGCAGCTCCGCCCCGCACGGTTTCGACAGCGGAAAACATAGAAGAGGCCGCTTAATAATCAAGGTATTCCGCCAAAAAGCTTATTCCTACTAAAAAAACCGTAGAAACACTTGTTTATCTAAAAATTTAGTACTAAATTTGTCGTAACGAAAAAAACGCCCAGCTATGAAAACACCCGCAATCGAACCGCTTACCGACGGCGAAGAACGCATCATGCAGATGCTCTGGTCGCTCGGCGAGGGAACGGTCAACGACATCCTCGCCGTCATCCCCGAACCCAAACCGAAGTACACCACGGTGGCCACCTTCATCAAGATTCTGGAAAATAAAGGCTACGTCGCCCACCGCAGCGAGGGAAAGAGCTATGTCTTCACACCGCTCGTCTCACGCGAAGAGGTCGCCGGCAGGCAGATGCAGTCGATGTTGCGCACCTATTTCGACGGATCGTTCGCGCAGATGGTCACCTTCTTCTCGAAACACGAGAACATCTCGATGAAGGAGATGGACGAGATCCTCTCCGTCATGCAACAGATCCGCAAAAAACGCTGACGCCATGAAAGAACTGCTGATCTACGCACTCGAAGTTCTCGTATGCAGCGCGGCATTGCTGCTAGCCTACTCGGTGCTGCTCGAACGCCGGACGGCGTTCCTCCACTGCCGGCTCTATCTGATCGGCGCGATGCTGCTGGCCGCCCTCATCCCTGCGCTCAGCATTCCCGTCTGGACAGGCGAAACACTCTATATGGCAGCCGATCCCGTCGCGGCCGCCGCACCAACCGCCGCACCGGCCGCCACCGATGCCGGTACTCCGTCGCTGCCTGTCGCCGTCACGCTGTTCCTGTACGCCCTCGGCGTGCTGCTCTCGTTCGGCGCGATGATCGCCCAGATCGTGCGAATCCGCCGTCTCCGGCACGGCGCACGGACGATCCGCCGCGCCGACTGCGACATCGTACTGACGCAGGCCGACATCTCCTCGTTCTCGTTCTTCCGCACGGTCTATCTGCACGATGCGATTCCCGAAAGCGACATGGCGGCCGTCGTCGCCCACGAACTGAGCCATATCCGCCACCGTCACTCCGCCGAGCGGATCGTCATGGAGTGCGTCAAGGCCCTGCTCTGGTGGAATCCTTTCGTCCGGATCGCCGCACGGCGTCTGGCCGAAGTCGAGGAGTACGAAGCCGACCGTGACGTACTGACGCAAGGGTACGATCCGTCCGAATACATCGCCACGATCTTCAAAACCCAGTTCGGTTATAGTCCGGACATAGCCAACGGGTTGCGGGATTCACTAACAAAAAAACGATTCCAGATGATGACCAAACACTCCGGCGACAGCCGCGCGCTGTTGCGTCTGGCGGGAAGTATTCCCGTCGTACTGCTCCTGCTGGCCTGTTTCTCGTTCACTTCGCAGGCCACCGAAATCCGAACCGACCCGCCGAACGGGCAGAACGACTCCGACATCGAGATCGTGTCGGTCGGGACTATCCGCAAAGCTCCGGATACCCAAGAACGCTACCGCAAAGCGAAAGGCGAAGCGGACGTCTATCTCGTCGCCGAAAAGATGCCGCTTTTCGAAGGCAAGGGAACGCTGCAAGATTTCCAGCATTGGGTCGACGCCCGTGCGGCCGAATACGACCACAGCGGTAAAGTTATCCTCACGTTCATCGTCGAAAAGAACGGCTCCGTCGCCGAGGTACAGGTTCTAGATACTCCCAATCCCGCTATGGGCGAAGCCGCCGCACGCATCGTCGCATCGTCACCGGCATGGAAGGCCGGCACGATCGACGGGGAACCGGTCCGCGTACGTTATACGCTGCCCGTCCGGTGCGGCAAACAAGTCGCAGCGGACGAAACCGACGACAGGGGAAAACGATCCGAAAACGGAGTCGTCGTAAAAGTCCGCAATGCTGATTTCAAAGCCAGCGAAGCGCTAATCTTTATTGACGACAAGGAGGCCACGCAGACCGATATGGAGAAGATCGATCCCGACAAGATCGAAAGGATCTCGGTATACAGAGACTCCTCGGCCGTCGTCCGATACGGCGAACGTGGCAAAAACGGCGTCATCCTTATCAAAATGAAGCAATAATCTTTCCTTCGCCCAATGAAGCTGCCGGTCTACCCGATCGGCAGCTTTTATTTTATCCGCGGGAAACTCTCCTCCATCCGCTCCGGAACGACTCCTACATCCGGACAATCTTCCAAAGAGCCGCAATTCGCAAACCTGCTCCTTCGGAATGCCCCCCCTGAAACCCGATCCCGACATGGAAAAACGTCTAAACGACCCGTTGATACAATATTATACTGTCTCTTATACACATCTGACGCTGCCGACGATCG
>ENA-OZGA01000347-OZGA01000347.1-human-gut-metagenome-genome-assembly--contig:-NODE-347-length-22174-cov-5.345540_pt1 | contig 22174 bp, 22 predicted proteins | sample MGYA00245112_ERZ653649 | MGnify/ENA primary metagenome ERZ653649 (study PRJEB26926, sample SAMN06165071) | human gut metagenome | biome: ENVO:00009003; feature: ENVO:2100002; material: ENVO:00002003...
ATATTGATGAGCACTTGCGGCGTAATCTGTTCCGTATCCTGCACGGTCATGCGTTCGCGAACGACACGTTCCATTCGGGTAAGACCGATGCGGAACTGGTTTTGCAAGAGTTCGCCAACGCAGCGGAGACGACGGTTGCCTAAATGGTCGATATCATCGACATTTCCAAAACCGTCCATGAGATTGAGGAGATAATCGATGTTGGCGATGATATCTTCCCGTGTCAGCGTGCGATGATCATAGGGCAGATTGCTGTTGTTGCAGATGACCTTATATACAGATCCGTCCGGCTTTTCGACAAAGGCGCAAACCATGCCTTCACCTGAAAAGACGCCACTATCTTTGATTTTCTGCACTTCAGAAGCGCCGATTTGCGTATGTGCGTCTACGACGACTTCCCCAGTTTCGGGATTGACAATTGGTTCGTGCAGTGTCAAGCCGAAAAGACGGCGTTCCCAGCCGAGCTTCTTACCGGCCTTATAACGGCCTACGCGGGCCATATCATACCGACGAGGATCAAAGAAAAGATTTTCAAAAAGGTTACGTGCACTTTCTACTGTCGGCGGTTCGCCGGGGCGGAGTTTCTTGTAAATTTCGATCAATGCTTCGTCCTGCGATTCTGTCGTATCTTTTTCAAAAGTAGCTTTTAAGCGCTTGTCATCATAGAAAAGATCGAGAATGTCTGCATTTGTCGACCAGCCAAGGGCACGGATGAGGACAGTAGCAGGAATCTTACGGTTTCGGTCAATACGCGCATAGACGATATCGTTTGCATCTGTTTCCAATTCGATCCAGGCACCACGGTTCGGAATGACTGTCGAATTGTAGAGACGAATCCCCATCGGGTCGATTTCGCGGCCATAATATACACCAGGCGAACGGACGAGCTGGCTGACGATAACACGTTCTGCACCATTGATGATGAATGTACCTGTATCTGTAATGAGCGGGAAATCACCCATGAATACTTCCTGGTCCTTGATTTCGCCCGTTACATGGTTAACAAGACGAATCTGGACGCGAAGCGGTGCGGCATACGTCGTATCCCGTTCCTTGCATTCACGGATATCATATTTCGGTTCTCCCAACTTAAAATCTTCAAAAGACAAGGACAAATTACCCGCTGAATCTTCAATCGGCGAAATATCTTTGAAGATATCTTTCAGACCCTTTTCCAAGAACCATTCGTAGGATTTGATCTGTAAATCCAACAAATGGGGCATCTTCAACACTTCGTTGATTTTCGCGTACGTATAGCGAGTTCTTTTCCCAACTTGTACAGGTTTGAACATGCTGTAACTTCACCCCTTATAAAAAAAGCAAATCATTATGATAGCATGTGGACATCTAATAAGCGAAAAAAAAGCAAGGCTCCGAATAAGAATAAACTGAACCTTGCTTAATTTTTGTTAACCGGAAACAATTCCTCCATGTTTCTCCAAAATAGCTACTCGCAAATGACATTTTTGCAATAAGTAATTTTATCATAGTGGATAGTCTTCGTCAATACATTTTTTTATTTTTTCAAAAATTTTCTATCTTGAAGGCTTCATTCACAATGATTCCTATCATTTTCTTTCCTTTCGGATCCAAATGCAATCCATCAAGAGCTAAATCGTTTCGCAAATACCCTCGTTCATCATACATCCCCGTCGTAATATCGATATGTTCGTGCTCTTTAATATATTCATTGACACGATACACCTCATCTTGCCAATCGTCGACCGTTTCTGCTTGAAAGGCACGATATACATTATCGGGATTAAAGGGAGGAATTGTGAGGAAAATCGGCTGTATTCCGTAAGCCAGGCATTTGTTCCGTAGTGTCTCCATGTCGGAAATGACTCGATCGGCACCTTCGCCATTACGCAAGCTGTTCGACCCCATCATGATAAGAAGATACTGAGGATGAAAAGGCAATACGTCCCGCTCAAACCGTTCTACCGTCATAGTACTCGTATCACCGCTCTGAGACAGATTAATCGTCGGAAAATCCAGATAATAGGCGTAGCTGAATTCCCAGTCTGTCGGAGAATAGGAGATGCTTCCGCCACCATGGCTGATACTATCGCCATAGATTGCGACGACATAGCCATCATCGGGGTCTGTTCTGAACGGCTGGGCATCGGAATACACGCCTAAGGCGCTGCCATCTTCCTTGAGGGCCCGGACACGCCAATAAAACGTGTTGTGGCCATACCGCGGTTTGTGGTCGTATTGCTGCCCGTACAATGTAAGATAGGAATCGATACGGTGCTTCGACGGAGCCGTACCATTTGGATTTTCCGGCGTATCGTCTAAGATTTCCACTTCATATTGAAAGGCACCAGGTATGGGAATCCAATCGTAAACAGGATATAAGAGGACCGTACCATTTCCTTCATTATAAGCGGATAAGGGCTCTGGTTTTTCGACAAAAGGTGCGTCGGAATCATAAAAAACCTTCTCTATCGGGGACGGCTTCCCGACGGGATTTCCTTCCATATCAAGACCTTGGACACGAAGATAGAAGACAGGACCTGTAAAATCCTGTGGTATCACAAGTTCAATGCCATTCGTATACGTCCTCTGCGTTGGCATGAGTTTCAAATAGCATCGGTCCTGCCCGGTTTGCCGTTCTGGTGACGTAAGTACCTTGACATCGTACATGACCGCCCCATCAGTACGAGTCCATCGAAAGACACTATGGTTATGTGCCTTTTGTGTTTCGCCATAACGGGTCATGAACAGGGGCTTTTCGTCAGACCTATCCCCTTCATCTAGAGACTTTTCGTCATGCCTCTCAAAAGGAAGGAATACCAGTCCTTTTCCATCTTTTGCGTACATATACATGCCGCCTATACCTGATACCATGACAAACGCTGTCAACAGCAGGGCCATGATCATACTACTACGCCACATCAGACTCCCTCCCTTTCTCTCCTATTATACGCCTTTTTACAAAAAAAATAGGGCTGCCTCACACTACATTCTTTGAGGCAGCCTCTATATACATATGTTGAAGGATAGGATTTATGCCTTTTCCATATCTCGGCTGGCGATGATATCAACACCAAGGCCGAGGATATTAGACACGATGACATCGCCTGTCTTGACAGGGGCCTGTACGGCAACAGAACGGAGTGCTTCTGCACAGTCCATGATTCTGCCTTTTGGCAGTGTCGATTTCGATACAACCGGCAAGAGAGGCAATGCGCCGCCTTCGACGCGGACCGTTGATGTCAGCATACGCTGGGGATCTGTGAGTTCTTGATGGGCATATGTTTCACCGCGAGGGCATGTATTGCCTTCGACTTTTACGACTTTGCCATCTTCCAGGGTTACCGTAAGCAAGCAGCCCATAGGGCAATTAATGCAGTTTAACTGTTTCGTTTCTACACTCATGTTATGCTTCCTCCTTTACGGATACAGTCCAGTCCTGATGATGACCTTTTGCTTTATCCGCCGGCACGTTGACGGCAATCATTTCACTCGGTTTCGCTACAGGGAGAACCTTTGTCAGCAACACGTCATCGCCGCTTTTTACAGTAAGGCGTACCTTTTTCATAGGCTTGCGGACACGCATGAAGAGGCGGATTGTTTCGCCATCAGCAGTAGCGCGGATATGCTGGGGTACACAGGTCCGTACTTCGTCAATCGCTTCGACACGGATATCGGCTACGGCATCGGACAATGCATCCTGCGCTTTGAGAGCTGCGAATTTACCAGCAATTTCTGCTTCTTCCGATACGAAGTCTACCAAGTCATGGACGTGGACGACATTGCCGGCAGCGAAGATACCGGGAATGCTCGATTCACGATGCTGATCGACGATAGGACCATTCGTAAGAGGATGGATATCGAGGCCAAGGCCACGGGACAATTCGTTTTCAGGAATAAGGCCAACGGACAGGAGCAACGTATCGCAGTCGATATCGAATTCTGTACCTGGAATCGGCTTCATGTGTTCGTCGACTTTAGCAGCTGTAATGCCGGTAACGCGGTCTTTGCCATGAATGGCCGTAATCGTATGGGATAAGTGCAGGGGGATATCGTAGTCGTAGAGGCACTGCACCATATTACGGGTCAAACCATTCGAGAAGGGGCAGATTTCCAGGACAGCTTGGACTTTGCAGCCTTCCAGGGACATACGGCGTGCCATGATGAGTCCGATATCACCACTGCCGAGGATGACGATTTTCTTGCCAGGCAGATAGCCTTCCATGTTGACCATGCGCTGTGCTGCACCTGCCGTAAACACGCCAGCCGGACGATAGCCAGGAATGCGGATGGCGCCGCGCGTACGTTCCCGGCAGCCCATAGTGAGGATGACCGTCTTACCTTGGACACGGATCAGGCCCTGCGTCGGATTGACAGCCGTAACGACCTTATCCTGAGAGATATTAAGTACCATCGTATCGACGAGGATTTCGATTTCTTCTTTATCCTTTACCAGATCATAGCAGCGCTGTGCATAGCCCGGTCCTGTCAATTCTTCATGGAAATGATGGAGACCGAAACCATTATGGATACACTGCTGGAGGATACCGCCTGCTTCGCGGTCACGTTCGAGAATCAATACTTTCTTTGCGCCATTTTCCCAAGCGCTATATGCTGCGGATAGACCTGCCGGGCCGCCGCCAACGATGATAATATCATAAAGTTGTTCAGCCATTATGCCTTACCTCCGCTCTTCGTTTCTTTATCATAGAACATATAAGAATCACGCATTTCCTTGCGCACCTGTGTCACAGGGATATGCAATTCACGGGCCAGGATCTGCGTCACACGAGGACCGCAGAAACCGCCTTGGCAACGGCCCATACCAGCACGGGTGCGGCGTTTTACACCATCGACGGTGCGAGCGCCGACAGGACGGTGGATGGCATCGACGATTTCACCTTCTGTAATCGTTTCACAACGGCAGATGACGCGGCCATAGCGATGATCTTTGGCAATGAGAGCACGCTGATCCGAATCAGGGAGCATACGGAAGCACGGCTGTGCCGGACGGCCTGCCTGCCAGCCTTTGCGATAGGAAGCGCCACATTCCTTGACAATATCATCTACGATATATTTGGCAATAGCCGGTGCCGATGTAAGACCTGGCGACTGGATGCCAGCAGCCTGGAACAACCCTTTCGTCTTTTCCGAACGGCCAATGATGAAATCACCGGTGCTCGATACAGCGCGGACGCCAGCAAACTCTGTAATCGATGCCCCTACAGGAATATTCGGTACGAGGCGCCGAGCTTTTTCGAGGATGTCGTCCATGCCCGGGATCGTAACGGCTGTATCGTCTTTTTCATCATCGCCCATGTCCTGTGCGTTCGGGCCAACGAAAACGTTGCCATGCGTCGTGTTGCAGACGAGAATACCCTTGCCCATTTTTGTCGGTGTCGGGAAAATCGGCGAGTAGACGAGGTCTTTCTGTGCCGTCTTATCAAAGAGGATATATTCGCCTTTACGAGGATGGATTTCAAAGGAATCATCACCAGCAAGACGGCTAACTTCATCAGCGTGTACGCCGGCGGCGTTGATGACATACGTCGTTTCAATTGTGCCTTTATCGGTAATGACAGCTTTTACAGCGCCGTCTTCTACAGTAATACCGGTAACCTTACATTCCCGAATAACTTCAGCACCATTGATGACCGCATTTTCAGCAAAGGCCAGTGCCAGGCCGAACGGCCAGCATACACCCGCGGTAGGAGCCCAAAGAGCTGCCTTAATATCCTTGCTTACATTCGGTTCCGATTTGCGCATCGTATCGCCATCGACAATCTTAAGGCCTGGGACGCCATTGGCATTGCCCCGTTCCAAAAGTTCCTGGAGCACTTCGACCTGTTCGTCATCGAGGGCCGCTACGTATGATCCAGACCAGAGGATATCCAAATCGAGCTGATCTTTCAGATCATGATACATCGCGTTGCCTTCTACATTCATTTTTGCTTTCATGCTACCCGTCGGAGCGTCGAAGCCTGCGTGAAGGATGGCACTATTGGCTTTCGTAGTACCAGCTGCCAGTTCCGGTTCCTCTTCAACGAGGACAGCCTTAATATCATATTTTGCTAACTCATACAAAATGGCTGTGCCGGTAATACCGCCGCCAATGATGACGACATCTGCTTTTTTTGTCATGTTCACAACCTCTTTCTCTCAAAATCCAAAGTGTTTGTATTCTTCAATTAGTTACAGTATACTGATTTGTGAAATTATTTGCAACTTAAAATTAACAAATTTTCAGTATTTGCAATTCCATCTGTGTAACCATGCATTAATGTAAAGAAACTTCCAAAAATTCTGACATGAACTAGTATTCATCTCCGAAAGAGCAAATGTTCACATCGTGTTATAAGAAAAGGACCCCGAAGGAGTCCTTTTCCAAACGAATACAATATGACTAAAATACATGCAATGCAACCGATACGACATATGCTGCAAAGGCACCGCAAAGAGGTGCAATGACAGGAATCCATGCATATCCCCAGTCGTTGCCGCCTTTTCCAGCAATAGGAAGAACGGCATGAGCCAGGCGAGGGCCAAGGTCACGGGCAGGGTTCATGGCATATCCCGTAGGACCACCTAAGCTCATGCCCAATGCAATGATGAGGATACCGACGATATACGGTCCCATTCCAGGAGGAATAACGCCAACCTTGTCGGAGAAAATCATCCAGATGACAAACATCAGGAAGAATGTTGCAATAAATTCACACAAGAAGTTCGCCGGATAGTTGCGGATAGCCGGAGCCGTACAGAAGATACCGAGCTTTGCAGCCTTATCTTCCGTTTCTTTCCAGTGTGGCAGGTATGCCAACCATACAATGACACCACCAAGCATACCACCTAAGATTTGTACGATAGATGTAACGAAGAATTGGGGAATCGTATAAATTCCAATCATCGTCTTGCCTAATGTAACAGCCGGATTCAAATCGCCTTGCGGAGCACCTAACGTCGTTGCCGTATATACACCAAGGGTAACAGCAAAACCCCAGGCAATGGTAATGCAAATCCAACCACCATTCTGACCTTTTGATTTCGTCAATGTATTACAAGCACATACGCCGCCCCCGAAAACGATGAGAACCATCGTACCAAAAAATTCACCTATTAAATTATCGAACCACATACTAGCGCCTCCCTATTCTTCGTCATCCAGCCAATGCATGGCATGCTTAACAGCCTTACGCCAACCTTTATAATATGAAGCAGATTTTTCTGCATCCATCGTCGGTTCAAAACGATTCTGAAGCTTCCAACTTTGGACGAGCTGGTCTTTAGAATCCCAAACGCCAACGGCCAGGCCCGCAAGATACGCTGCGCCAAGAGCTGTCGTTTCAATGACCTGAGGACGGTCGACGGGAACGCCGAGGATATCTGCCTGGAACTGCATAAGCATGTTGTTCGCTACGGCACCACCATCTACTTTAAGTGCTGACAACGTAATGCCCGAATCGGCTTCCATAGCACCGAGGACATCTTTTGTCTGGTATGCCATCGAGTCGAGCGTGGCCCGAACGATATGAGACTTTTTCGTACCACGGGTAATGCCAATGATCATGCCACGGGCATTCATATCCCAGTAAGGAGCACCAAGACCTACAAAGGCCGGTACGACATAGACGCCATCAGAATCGGGAACGCGTTTTGCCACCCATTCCGAATCAGGAGCCGTGTCGATGAGGCGGAGACCGTCGCGGAGCCACTGGATGGCAGAGCCGGCAACAAAGATTGACCCTTCAAGGGCATATTCAACTTTGCCGTCCAAGCCCCAGGCAATAGTCGTGACGAGGCCATTTTTTGATTCAATAGGCGTCGTCCCCGTATTCATGAGCATGAAACAGCCCGTTCCATAAGTATTCTTCGCCATGCCCGGTTTAAAGCACGTCTGGCCAAAGAGAGCCGCCTGCTGGTCACCAGCAGCACCGGCAATATTAATAGGACCACCTAAGATAGACGGATCTGTACAGCCGTAAATATCGCTGGATGGATGAACTTCTGGAAGCATGGACATAGGCACTGTCAGGTATTCACAAAGCTTTTCGTCCCATTTTAATTCCTTGATATTATACATAAGCGTACGGGACGCATTGGAATAATCCGTTATGTGAACCTGGCCGCCTGTCAATTTCCAAATGAGCCAGGAATCAATGGTACCAAAGAGCAAATCGCCTTTTTCAGCTTTTTCCCGTGCGCCTTTTACGTTGTCGAGAATCCATTTGACCTTCGTACCCGAGAAATAGGCATCGATGACAAGGCCCGTCTTTTCTCTGAACTCATCAACAAGACCGCGAGCCTTCAACTCTTCACAAATATCGGCAGTCTGGCGGGATTGCCACACGATGGCATTGTATACAGGTGCACCAGTATGCTTATCCCAGACAACTGTCGTTTCACGCTGGTTAGTAATGCCAATGGCCGAAATATCAACAGCCGTCAGATTAGACTGGATCAAGGCTTCCTTCATAACTTCAACCATGGTATTGAGTATTTCATTTGCATCATGTTCTACCCAACCCGGTTTTGGAAAGTATTGGGTAAATTCCTTCTGGCTTACACTGACGATGTGGGATTCGTTATCAAAAATAATAGCACGGTTACTCGTCGTCCCAGCATCGAGGGCCATAATATACTGTTTTGCCATATCCATAAAACTCCCTTCAAAAAATAATCACCAATGAGTACTCCTTTGTCATATCCGATATGTTACTCTTTCATTATACGATGGTAGAACGAATTTTCAATAATGTTTTAACAAATTTGCATATTTCATATAAACTACTATCATCTCATGCAAATCGCGCATTAATTATCGTTTTTAATGGCAAAATAATCTAAATTTATATATTTGTTACCTTTCTAACAACAACGAAATATTAGAAAATATAAACTTCATAAACATCTCTTCTTTTCCTCGCCATTTTCGTGGTGTATAATATAAACATATTTTTAACCTATCGAACAACAGGTGGACCACTATGACTCAAAATGACAAAGATAGACAAGCTATCAGTGCGGCAAAGCTGTATTATCAATCCGGTTACAGCCAGCAGGACATCGCTCAGGAAATGCAGTTATCCCGCCCTTCTGTATCCCGTTTGCTCCAGTATGCAAAAGACAAGGGTTTCGTCCATATTGAAATCATCGATCCCATCCAGGATCAGGGCACACTGGCCCGTGACCTCATTGCCGCGTATGGCCTGAAGGACGTCTGTATTGCCAATGCACCGATTGATAAGGAAGAGGACATCAAAAAGTACATCGGTATCAGCGGCGCCAAATACTTGAACGACATCATCCAGGACGGCGACATCATCGGCGTCGGCTGGGGTACGACATTGAACAGTCTATCCCACTCCCTCATTCCGCGGCCCCTCAAAGGTGCACAGATTGTGCAGCTCGAAGGCGGCATTCCCTTGACAGCAAGCGAAACCTATGCCCACCGCATCCTGGAAAAGTTTTCTAATAATTACGAAACCATCGCACAATACCTTCCCCTGCCAGTCATCTTCGACTCGAAGGAAGTAAAAGAAATGGTATGTCGGGACCGCCATATCCAACGCGTTCTAGACCTCGGAAAAAACAGTAATATCGCCATTTTCAGCGTCGGCACCGTCCGTGATACAGCCCTCTTCTTCCGCCTTGGCTATGCTGACGCCCACGAAAAAGAATACCTGAAGACCCACTCTGTTGGCGATATATGCTCCCGATTCTTTGATGAATCCGGTGCCATTGCCAGTGAACAACTCAACGACAGGACCGTCGCAATCGACCTGGAACAGCTTCGGACAAAAGAATACAGCATTCTCCTTTCCGGCGGCGAAGCAAAAACAGCCAGCATCCGCGCAGCATTGTGCGGCGGCTATGCCAACGTCCTCATAACAGATCAATTCACGGCCCGGCGTCTGCTACAAGTGGCAAAATAGAACAACCACCATCCCCTTATATAGGAACAGTTACCTGTATAAGGGGATTTTTTCCGTCTTCAAAGCTGTCCTATATGTTCTTTTCCGCAGAGTCTCGTCATATGTATCAGCACGTCTTCATTTAAGTTTTTTCCCTCTTTTTGTGCCGCTGTGACATGTTGCCACAACGACTGGAGAGTATCGATAGAATAGGTACATAATTCACCTTTTCTATACGTTTCAAAAGATGTTTCATCGGCCCCTTCCTGCGTCTGTTTCAATACTCTGCCTTGCAGCCGGATATTCGGGTACGCCCGTACAATCGAATCCATCCACTGTAATTCGACTGACACAATCTTTGAAATAAGCGCTTTTTTACGTTCCGATATAGCAGGCAAATGCAGTTTAATTTGCTCATATTCCTGTGGATGTGTGGATTTCATCATGTACCCATATTTTTCCGTCATCATGTTACGGCCTGTTTTCCTTGCTTCATAGAGATCACGAAAATAACAGCACAAGCTTCTTTTATCCCATGACAGAAACTGACTGAGCCGCATCAAAATAAACTGGCCGTAGTTATCCTGACACGGTGCTCTTCCTCCGTAGGCAGATACTGTGGTAAACATGGCCCATTCCATAGCAAGAATGGACGGGATTACATCGCGTCGTATGATTTCTGCTTTCATTGTCTTCACCCTTCCCATTCCTGCATGATAGGAAGCCCCCTAAGGCCTGCATCGCAAATTTTCGATATGATAATAGGACTATACGACAATAGAAAATTGCTCGTTCCATGACAGATGTCCTGATTGTCCCATTCTACCCGCACATCTGTACATATATCCTCAATCAAGGCAAGCGGTACTTTTTTCGTTTCGTCGGCTGCAATAAGATTTCGTATCTTTTCATACATCTGCGGCAAAATGGTAAGGTCTTTTAATCCACGATGACTCCATTTATAATATGGTGCATATTTTTTATTCAAGAGATACGTCATGGATATAGTCGCTTTTATAAATCGCAAAAGCGTCCATTTAGCCGCCACCATATCATCCCGACAAAGGCAACGAGCATAATTATATTGTCCGCTCTGAGCCATTTGAGCAGCGCGGACAGAAATTTTCTTTAACCGCACATCTTCTGGATAATAACCGAGTAAGCCCTTACGGATAGAAGAAAACACGCCAGGTCCATCCATGAAAACGGCCCCATTAGTAGCTTTGGCCAAAAATGATTCGGGAATACGATTCCATTCGCCAAGTTTTTCAGGGATGCGTGATAAACCGGTGTACTGACGATAAAAATCCGAAATCCGAAGAACTCCGACACGATGTTTTCCCTCTTCTGTATCATGTCTGGTATACCCTCGAAATGACTTAGGAAGACGATCATACGCTCGTTGCAACTCCTCACCAAAGACGGCATAATCATTATTGGTCAGCCAGATACAAAAGCCGGGCCCCCAATCATGATCCCGTGAAACAGCATCATCGAATCCATAGCACTCAGATCCATCGCCTACAAGGCCTACAGCCATTCTGTCAAGGACAGAAGAAAAGGACTCTCGTAACATAGGAAACCCTACTTCATCAAAGTAAGCCCGGCATAATTCCATCCCATATCCCACTTCATCAGGACAGCATTGTTGACCATGTGTGTCAAGGTCGACGCCTGTATCAGGGGATGACATCTCATTTAATTTAGATAGAGCTATTCCCGCATTTTCCATTGCTTTGTCATATTCCTCATTTTTCCCAACAAAGGACGCCGTAACGTTTGCTGCCATGATGAAAAGAGTACTAGCCTTAGAGTAGTCTCCATCGTCCAACGCGAACGCACCGGATATATTAAGGGCTGCCGCATAATGAAGACCTTTTTCAGTCAGGCTCTCATAGATATCCAACGCCTGATTAGCCGCGACACGGCCTTCCGCCTTTCGTCCCAGTCCTCGTAGTGCTGCCGCTTTATTAATAAGAGATATGGCCTCTTCCTCGCGTGCCTTCGGCAAAACATGAACGATATGCAGCGCTTTTTCAGATACATACAATGCGTCTTCATACCGTTCTAAATCGAGATACACGAGAGCCATATTATTCAAAACCGTTGCATAGTAATAGGATTTCTTTCCCGCAATACGTTCATATATAGAGGCCGCTTCACGATAGAGTTTTATGGCCTCATCAAACTGTTTCATAAGCCGTAACGTGCCGGCAAGATTTACCCGGTTCGTAGCATAATGAACCGTATCCGACGTACCATATCCTAAGATATCGACACCTGCCTCCTTAAAACATTGCGCCGAATCTTCATATTTACCAATACTGCGATAATACGTTCCCAACTCATTCAATGCGGCTGTAAAAACCATATCATGGCCACCGCAACAAATTCGATGTTCTTGCATCGCCCGACGCAGATACCCTTCTATCTCATCCATTTTCTTTTCTTCATACAAGCGATCAAGGCCCGCATAAAACGAATCTAGTGAGCGGTCATTCATTAGATTTCACTCCTTTTTGCTGTACTTGCAATGCATATTTTTCATCCCAGGGAATCGTATCATCGGTGTCATGTAAATAGGCAATCAAATCGGGTATCCCTTCGCCTGTGACGGAATCAACATAAAATATTTTCTTACATCCAATGTTTTCAAACCACAACGCAACTTGCTGAAGATTCGCCTTCGAATCCCGGATATGCGTCGCAATGCCGATGACCTCACGAGTCGATAAAGAAACGATGTTAGGGCTATAGAGACAGTATGGTTCAGTTGCATTAATTAAAAGACCGATAATATCTGCTTCGTGGGAAAAGACAATCAATGCCCTGCTCAATTCCGTATTTTCCGCGTATTCACCTGGTGTGTCTATAATATAGTCATCATGATTGATGAACTGCGTTTTATGATATTCGATTTTTTGTCCCTTTAAAGCCTGTGTCAGCGTCGTCTTTCCTGCGCCAGTGCGTCCAACAAACATGATTTTCTTCATGACATGCACCTCTATGCTTTTGTAATGGGACACGTCGTAAATCCCATATTGGTACGCACATATTCCAGTACATGCTCCCAGGCAATGGTAACATCAGAAATAGATCCTGTAATAACGAGAGTGCCACTGAATCGATCTACAAAACCTAATTGTACAGCCGCCGCCTTTAAAGCAATATCAGCTGTAATGATAGCCGTTTCATAAGGAGTCTGACATAAAACTCCTATGGCCGCATTATGGTAATCAACAGTAGGATCTAATCCTAATTTGCGGTATAGAACAGGATCAGGTCCACAAATGATATGCGCCAGGGTAATTTGTTTTCCCGGTACACTTTCCATGATGATCCGTGACAAGTCGGAACCCCCGTCACGATACTGAAACGTCTGGTTCGACACTACATTTTCCACACACATCTCCTCCTAGTAAAAAAGACTGTGAAACATAATCAGGAGTTTCACAGTCTTTTTATCCTTAATAAGCCTGTTTAAAAAGTTCTGTTGCATCCTTTACTGTAAGTGTGCGTTGATTTTCTGGCAGGCATCGATCTACAAGCGCGTTTTGAACAAGCTCAGGAATAGAAGCTTTATAGGTTTCCCACGTAGGCGCATTTTTAATCTGTCTCATACTCAATGGCATATTCATGGATGCTATCATTTCTTCTAAAACAGCAATTAAAATGGCCACACTATCCTTATCACTCATGGATCGGAGAGAAAGTCCCACTTTTCTTGCTAATTCTGCATACTTATTGCAGACATCCGGAATTGCACTGTTATAACGGATACTTAACGGAAGGCATATTGCACACGCCAATCCGTGAGGCAAATGGTACATACCACCTAGCTGATGAGCCATGCTATGAGCGAGCCCAAGCCCACTCAAATCAAAAGCGGTACCTGCTAAGTTGGATGCGGTATGCATATTTTCCCGAGCTTCTATATCACGCCCCTGGTGATAGCAGATAGGCAGGAACTTAAGTGCTAATTCAAGGCTGACACACGCAACACCATCCGTAAAAGGAGAGGCCGACTTGGAGACATATGCTTCAATGGCATGGGTAATGACATCAAAGCCCGTATTGGCTGTGACCGACGGCGGCACCGTCAACGTTAGCTGCGGGTCTAATATTGCGATGTCAGCATGCATAATATCATCGACAAGGGCTATTTTTCTATGGTTTTCCGTTTCTGTAAATACGGCGAAAGCCGTCATTTCAGATCCGGTCCCGCTAGTAGTCGGAATAGCGATAAAGACAGGTTTTTCTGTGACAGCCTTCCCCTTTACAGCAAAATATTTTACACCCTTTGCCGTATCAATAGCGGCGCCACCGCCAAAACCAATGATCAATGTTGGCTGAATACGCTGTGCCTGCGCCACAGCTTTTACAATGACATCCATCGTAGGATCTGGAACGGTGTCTGAAAAAACATGAATTTCGTTGGAACAATCAAACTGCTCTGTAATGAGATGAATCGTTCCGTTTTCACTCAGAAAAGGATCACATACGATGAGGACACGTTGATGATGATATGCGCTGAGGTTATCCAGTGCCTTTTCGCCAGAAATTACTTTTGTAACGATTTGGCATACTGTCATGAGACTACCCTCCTCAACGAATATTAAAGAAATCCTTCATGACGCAAAGACGGCGACGGCAGAAAGACCGTGGACTGGTCAGCCCTTCACCTGTAGGACCAGCAATTGTAAAGGTCGGATACCCTTCGCCAGTGATACCTAATCCGGCAAAAGATGGGCCATTTTTGACGAAAATCGTCGTTTCCATGAGTTTTGCCATCTTGGATAATTTGGCGATGTTTGTCGAATGCATCATGGCACTATGGCGATTGCCGTGTTCTGCTTCATACGCATATTCGATGGCCTGATCCACATTATCACACCGGACTAGCGGCAAAATAGGCATCATCATTTCTGTTTGTACGAAAGGATGGTCCTTCCCTACTTCCATGATGATAAGGCGTTTGGAATCATCCACCTTGATGCCAATCTTATCGAGGATGTATTGCGCAGATTTACCGACAAATTCTACCTTTGGTCCTCCCTTTTCTTTTGAAACCAGTTTCCAGAGCTTTTCAATCGTTTCATGTTCTTTGATTTCATAAGCCCCGGCACTTTTCATGTTGATGACGAGGTAATCAAAAATGGAATCAACTGCAAAGACTTCTTTCTCTGCAATACAGGGAACGTTATTATCGAAAGAACTGCCTGCTACGATATCTTTGGCAGCCTTTTCGATATTGGCCGTTTCATCGACGACTACAGGCGGATTTCCCGGTCCCGCACCAATTGCTTTTTTTCCAGAAGACAGTACTTTTTTGACAATTCCCGGGCCTCCTGTTGCTACAAGCATGCGCACCTTGGGGTTGGCAATCATTTCATCTGTTGCTTCTATGGAAGGCTTACGAACCATTGTAATCATGTTTGCAGGTGCGCCGGCTTCTACTAAAGCTTTATTCAAAAGCTGTACCAGAAACGTCGATGTCTTGACAGCCCGTGGATGTGGGCTGAATACGACAGTATTGCCACCGGCAATCATGCTGATAGAATTGTTAATAATCGTTTCCGTCGGATTCGTCGTCGGCGTAATGGCACCAATGACACCAAAAGGACAATATTCCACCAAGGAAAGTCCATGTTCGCCAGTTTTGGCTTCAGTCGGCAAATTTTCAATACCTGGCGTATATTTAGCAGCTGCCGTATTTTTGGTAATCTTATCTTCTACGCGACCGATTTCTGTTTCTTCCACGGCCATGCGAGACATGATTTCCATATTCTCTTTTTTCAAGCACGTTTTTCTGATAACATTACACCATGTTTCGCGTTGCGTCGGTGTCTGGAAAAGAAGCTCCTTTTGTGCTGCAGCAGATGCGTCGATGGCTTCTCCCATCGAATCAAATATGCCATATGCACTGTGAGAAATAGGACACCCCTGTCCATTGGTACCATCTGTTTTTAATTGTTTAACAGCCTGTGCAACTAACTGCTGCAACACGGCTGGATCTATTGTTGTACTCATGTTTTATTCCTCCCATGATTCATTCACAGCAATTCCCAAAGGTGTCACAAAAAGGCAATCATTGGGCTTCCATACAGGAATGTGTAAAATTTTTTCAAATACTGACTCAAACTCTGTGAAGCTACACGCCCCACCTACTACATATATCGCTTCGACATCGTAACCCGTAATAAATCGTTTTACAATGGTCGCCATTTTCTCGACAACTGGTTTTACGATAGGAAACAAATCGCTTTCCCTTTCAGGATTTTGTTTCATTCGTTCGGCTTCATCAAAGGAAATCCCTTCATAGCCAGCTAGTACCAATGTCATATGAGTACCACCAGTGGCCTCATCTGCCGAATATATAACGTTCCCATCTTTTAAGATGCTAATCCCCGTCGTACCGCCACCAACATCTACAACGGCACCACTGGATATATCTAATATCGTAGAAGCTGCCGTTGGCTCATCCAACACGTTTGTGACGTCTAAGTCAGCCCCTTCTACACAATTTACGATACACCGTACATTACCGTCAAGGATGCCCGGTGGAATGGCTGTAGCAGCTTTTGTTAATGTAACGCCTAGTTTTGTTTCCAATCGGCCTTTCATCTCACGAATGGCCTGTACGGCGCCTACATAGTCTACGACAATTCCATCGCGAACGACTTTAGAAGCCTTCGTCATTCCCGCTACAGGTCGGTTTTGTTCATCTACGACAGCCATAACAATATTGGCCGTCCCTAAATCAACGCCTACCTTTAAAGGACCTCTGAAGGAATTGATGTGTCCAGACTGAACCAACGAGGCAAACTCTGATAATCGCGGATTTTCCATTAACACCTGCATCCCCGCCTTTACTAGTCTAAGGTAATCATTGCATAATCATTGTTTCCAAGAGAGCAGGCATTGGCTTCATCCACATCGATATGCATTTCGAGACCAGCCGTATCAGATACCCGGATGACGACATCTCCGAGAACGCCATGACGTTCTCCAAAGGTTTCAACATTGACAATCTGTCCATCTGTAAGTCCTCTTTGAGCCGCCTGAGAAGGTGTCATATGGATATGCCGTTTGGCAATAATGACACCTTCCTCAAGGGTAACGGTACCTCTTGGACCGATAAGGGTAATACCTGGTGTTCCCTCTAAGTGCCCCGACAGTACAATAGGTGCTTTAATGCCCAAGCGAAAGCTATCGGTTTTGCTTATTTCAATCTGACTTTGTGATCGAATAGGGCCGAGAACGCGAACGTGTTCCATCTTCCCTTTCGGACCAACGAGTGTCACCGTTTCCTTTGCCGCAAACTGTCCAGGCTGCCCTAAGTCAGATTTTTTCGTAAGTGCATAGTCCTTGCCAAAGAGGATATCTGTATCGTGTCGACTTAAATGTACATGATGGTTGGAAACGCCGATTTTGATTTTATACCTTTCAAATTGTTTTATCTTGTCAACAAGAATCCGTTGCAATTCCTGTTGTACTACAGCTTGTTCCATTTCATTGCTTCCTTCTTTTGTACAATTTTAGTTTTCGTTATTCGGCGGCGTTCTGTGAAAGATGAGGAAGAATTTTTTCCACATCAGTATGAGGACGAGGAATAACGTGTACGGATACGACTTCACCGACAGCCTTAGCCGATGCAGCACCTGCATCTACAGCGGCTTTGACGGCGCCTACGTCGCCACGGACCATGACTGTTACAAGACCGGAACCAATTTTTTCATAACCAATGAGATATACATTTGCAGCTTTTACCATTGCATCTGCTGCTTCAATCGATCCAACAAGACCCTTCGTTTCTACCATGCCTAAAGCTTCACTTGCCATAGTAACCCTCCTATATTAATTGATGTAATCGATAATACCGACAATAGCCAGATCGACAGGTTTAGCATGGTTGGCTTCCCTTGTACGGGTTGCACTGCCACTGGCAACTAAAACAATCTCACCTACGCCAGCACCGACATAATCGACAGCGACTTCTTCGTCACCGTAGATCTCGCCTTCTTTTGTTTGAAAGCGAACTATCATGAGTTTAGATCCAACCAATCCTTCTTCTTTTTTCGTAGCTACTACAGAGCCCGTTATTTTTGCTATTTTCATACCGATACATCCTTTGATTACACATTAGAATTATTTGTGTCCTTTACCCCTTCTGGTGTGCCAGTTTTTGTACTGCTTTTTGCTTTATCCACCGACTTTTTACGTCTTGCCCGAGACCGTGTCGCCCGTGACGCTGTCTTTACTGATTTTTTAGATGTCACGACCGCCGTATCTTCAGATGGAGCAACAGGTTCCATCACTTCTGTAACAGCTTTCGATACCACAATGTCAGTCCCATTGTCGTTTTCATCTTTTTCTAAGGGCAATTCGTCGTCCATGCTCCCTGGGTTTGTCTCTGTACCCGATGGCGTGGCCTGTGGCTGAGGATAATAAAACATAGGTGATGCCGTATCTCCTGCAGTCCGTACAAACATATCCCCGGTGCTTTCGATAGGCCGTGCAATGACATCGAATGATACAAGAGCCCCAAAGGTCATGGCACAAGCCTTCCCGGCTTCTACAGCAGCCTTAACAGCGCCTACATCACCGATTACCTTTACTGTCATCATGCCACTACCGCGGGCTGCTTCCAATCCGATGAGCTCTACATTAGCAGCTTTGATCATGGCATCAGCCGTCTCAACAGCACTGCTCAATCCAGTTACTTCAACAAGACCTAATGATTTTTCCATGTGTTCTCCCCTGCCTCCTCTCACTGTGTATCATGAATCAGCCTGATATTCCGCCGCATTGCGTCTTCTTTTGCAGAATCTGTCACAATGGCACGTTCTGATAAATGGACGACGCAATCATTTGCAATACGGCTTAAATCCACCGTCGTCACAACGTTTCCCTGTACGCAGACTTCCAAAGGCTTTTTTCGTTCCAGCCTCCTAGGAGCCATATGCCTTCCATCTTCCCAGGGGCCAATCCACACATCGTAGTGAAGAAGTGTTTCATAATAGGATAGAATGGTTTTAACATATTCCTGCGGTTCTTTGCCGGTAAATTTTTCCAGTCCCGATATGAGCAACTGAACCGATGAACCTGTTTCAAAACACCTTTGGAGCCAGTACGTTTCAAAGATATCGCTAATGCCCAATGCCGCTTTTGCAACAAAGTCTCTCGATACAACAGGGTAAACCGTACAAGAATCATCTAAAGGTAATGTTGGCCCATTGCGCTGTGAAAGGATGGAGCAGAACGGGCATGCATCTGATATGGCATGCCGCTGATCTGCTCCCCAGCAATCGGGTACTAAAACGACAACATCATAAGACGGCGTCAATTTTTTTAAAAAAGTAGTGCACCGAACATCAAAAGGTTCCACTCCGATGACATAAAGGCGTTTTCTTTCCCTTTTTTCTGCCAATACTCTGGCAATGGCCTTACGTATTAAGTCGTCCAAGCTATGGTCTTCGATATTCAAGGTACCACCTCAATGCTTAGTCCAAATGAGGCAAAATCTTTTCCACATCTGTATGAGGACGAGGAATAACGTGTACAGATACCACTTCGCCGACAGCTTTAGCCGATGCAGCACCGGCGTCTACAGCGGCTTTAACAGCGCCTACATCACCGCGAACCATGACAGTTACAAGACCGGAACCAATTTTTTCATAGCCAATAAGTGTAACATTTGCTGCTTTTACCATAGCATCTGCTGCTTCAATAGATCCTACGAGACCTTTTGTTTCTACCATACCTAATGCTTCATTCGTCATTTTTATTCCTCCTGTTCAGGATGTACATATTAAATATAGGGAGTTGTCGTCGATTTCGGTTCGCTTCCCAAAGCACCTAATAATTTTTTGCCTACTTCGATAGCTGCTTTGACGGCCTGACGTACTGCACCAGAATCACCACTAAAGCAAAGTATTACTTCGTTGGAATAACTTGTTCCGCCATTCGTTGGCGACGAATATCCAACTACTTCTACATTAGCAGCCTTTACAGCTGTATCAGCCAGGACGACACCAATAGCAGCAGGACCGGCACAGGTCATACCAAAAGCTTTGCCAAATTTGGCGCCAAGAGCTTTTTCCAGACAATAGCTTGCTCTGGCCGAATATTGGAATTCCAAATGGCCGGCTTCATTGCCATAGACATCACCAAAATATTTTGGCAATACCTGAAGTGCCGTTTCTACAGCACGACGTGCATCGGAAACGTCTTCAGCTCCGATAATGATTAATGAGCCATGGCCTGCACCACCTTTTGTATCGCGGGGCAGTTCAACAGAAATCACTTCTGTATTCGTCGCCTTTACAGCATCATCAACAGCCATGATCTGCGGACCTGCACCAGTACGTCCACCAATGATGCCAATAGAACGGAATTTACCAAGTTTCATGGATTCCTTCAACAAAGGATCCACGCTGGCGATGACGAGCCCAATCGTATCGCCAACAGATGTACCTACAAATTCTGTACGACCAACCGCTTTATTGATGCCTGAAGCATCACCTTTCGTCTGAGTCGTAGCCACTGCTTCTGGAGCAGCTTGAGAACCAAGTTCCGCTTTCACTTGATTCATAACTTTTTCCAACAATTCCTGATCCATACTGAACCTCCTTGAAAATTATGAACGTGTCTGCAAGGATAGCGCTTACTATGAAACGATGTCCCCTCCTATTTATTCGTCACCAATGCGACACGCAACGCCTTCACCTTCGACGACAGAACGTAACGGTGCCAGCTCTTCATTCGATAACGATTCGACCTGGAACCGTTTCATCTTATACTCTCGTCCAAGCATGCGATATTTATTTTCCCCTAACGTGTGGTACGGCAACAGATGAACATACGTCACATGAGAAAGACTCTTCGCAAACCTTGCGATGTCTCTGATATCCTCTTCGCTGTAATTGACTTTGGGAATAACAGGGACACGGATAGTGATTGCTTTGTGCCTTGAAATTCTTCGTGCATTATTCAAAATCAATTCATTCGTGACACCTGTAAAAAGACGATGCTTTTCAGGATCCATGTGCTTGATGTCAAAGAGAATCGTATCCAGATAAGGCAACACCTCTTCAACTTTGTTGGGATCTGCACATCCCTCTGTCTCAATAGCCGTATTCCAGCCTTGAGCTTTACAAGCTTTCAACAGTTCACAGGCAAAATCAATTTGCATAAGTGGATCGCCACCTGATAACGTAACGCCACCGCCAGATTGTCTGAATGTAGATCTATCCTTTTTCAGTATTTCAATCAATTCCCCTACGGTACAGGTGTTGCCTTTCATGACAAGAGCACCTGCTGTGCAGGCAACAGCACAATCGCCGTTGCCTGTACAAGCATCATAATCAAAATGTCGCTGACCATCTTCTGTAAACGTGACAGCGTGTCTCTTGCAAACAGCTTCGCACTTACGGCAACCAATGCAGGCAGCATCGTTGTACATCACGCTGGGAAAACGGCGCTGTGATTCCGGATTAGAACACCACCAGCACGACAGGGGGCATCCCTTCAGAAACACGATGGTTCTGATTCCGGGACCATCATTTAGCGAAAAGCGCTGTATATCAAAAATTGTTCCCTTTATTGCGTAGTCTATGTTCGCCATTTTAATCAGTCCTAGAAATTTTGTTCCGTCCGTTCAATGATATTATCCTGAACATCTTTAGCCAAAGAAATGAACTGAGCCGAATACCCCGCTACCCGAACGACAAGATCCTTATGCTGTTCCGGGTGCGCCTGAGCGTCACGTAGCGTAGCCGAATCAATTACGTTGAACTGAATATGCATGCCTTTGTTTTCAAAGTATGCCCGGACGACAGCAGCAAAACGTTTCAAGCCTTCATCACCAGCAACAGCAGCAGGATTGAATTTCATGTTATACAATGTGCCATTGGAATAAATTTCGTGACCTAATTTTGCAACAGACATGGCTGCCGCTGTCGGTCCGCACGTATCACAGCCAGCACGCGGCGAAACACCATCAGCCAATGGCTGCCAAGCAAGACGACCATTCGGTAAAGGTGCTACGTCCTTACCAAAGAGCACGTTAGCCGATACAGGATAACAGCCAGCTTGGAACTGTCCGCCACGGGGATTCTTATATTTTTGAACTTCCCGGGCATAAATCTGACCAGCTTCACGAGTAATCGCATCGACGACATCATCATCGTTACCGAACCAGGTCGTATTTTCCATGATACGTTTAATTTCTTGATACCTGTCTCTTATACACATCTCCGAGCCCACGAGACTCCTGAGCATCT
>ENA-OZGA01000354-OZGA01000354.1-human-gut-metagenome-genome-assembly--contig:-NODE-354-length-22021-cov-4.223026_pt1 | contig 22021 bp, 17 predicted proteins | sample MGYA00245112_ERZ653649 | MGnify/ENA primary metagenome ERZ653649 (study PRJEB26926, sample SAMN06165071) | human gut metagenome | biome: ENVO:00009003; feature: ENVO:2100002; material: ENVO:00002003...
TGATGATCTTAATAGCAACGGGGATGCCGTTAATTTTAACACTTATCATCATGCGGGGATGAAGGGTCCGGCGCATTTCACGGGCTGCCATTTTAAAGAGGACGATGACGCGCATGATGCGCAGTCCCCCAGCAGCAGAACCGATACACCCACCGACAAAAGCCAGAAGGAATAACGCATATCGATCAAACTCCGGCCACGTCGCAATAGGCGTATTGGCATACCCCGTTGTACTGAGAAACGACGCTACGGCAAAAATGCCGTAGCGAAAGCTATGTGCCAGATCATAATACCCCGTATGCCATAAATGGAATACGACAAAACAAGACGCCCCTACAAATATAAGTAAAAAGGTCCGCCATTCAGTATCACGAAAAAAAAGAACCGGTGATCTTCGGGAACATGCTTTCCAATATAATAGAAAATTGCAACTGGCAAAGAGCATGGATACGACCGTCACACCTTCGACATAGATGCTGTCGTAACGACTGAAATCGAAAGACGTCGTACCGCCGCTTGTCGATGTCGTCGTCATGGCCTGGGTAATAGCCTCAAACCAAGGCAACCCAGCCAGGAAAAAAAGTAATGCCGATACGATGGTGACGCCGACATAGACGTAGAAAGCCTGCCGTGCCATAGAACGCATGCGCTTGACCATAGGACTGAAAGCAATGCTCTGTTGGGCCGATAACGTCACGCCAAAGCAACCGCTTACCTGGGGGATGACCGTGACGACCATGATGATGAAATTGAGACCGCCCATCCATTCCATGATGCTGTACCAAAGGGCGATGGACCGAGATAAATCGGCATTAAATACGGGGATGCAGCTCGATCCAGTCGTCGTATAAGCCGACAAGCTTTCAAACAACGCATCCACAGGCGGCAGGAGACCACTGATGACGTAGGGCATCATGCCAATAATGCCCAGCATGATCCACACGGACGTGAGATAGATGGCTCCTTCCAGGACGCCGAGCTGTTTCTTATGATTGGCACCAAGTTGCTGTAGCAACGCCCCTAAACAAAGGGTCACGCCAAGAGGCCAGGCAAATGGCGACAAAGATTCACCGTACATGACGGCACAAAGAAAAGGAATCGCCAGGGCCACACCATTCAAGATGGCCAACCGTCCTAGGAGGAACACGTATAGCTTCATTCCCATCGTCAGTCCCTGCCTTTAAAATATTTCATGACCTTTTTAGAATGTTCCGTCTGGATGAACAGAATTGTCCTGTCGCCGGCTTGTAAGACAGAGCTGCCATTTGGAATGGTAGCGACGTCATTGCGGACGTAGGCGCACACAAGGCATTCCCTGGGAAGACGGACATCCATAAGGCGGTGCCCCGCCACAGGGGCCCCTTTCTGGACGATGACTTCCACGGCTTCAGCCTTGGCGCCTTCCAGGAGCGATACCGATACGACACCGCCACGACGGGCAAACGCAAGGACTTCGCTGGCTGATAACAGCCGTGACGACAAAACGATATCGACGCCGACTTTCTGCATGAGATCCATGTATTCAATCCGGGCTACACGGACGATGGTCTTCTTTGCTCCAAAATGCTTGGCAATCAGGGCCAACATAAGATTGAGCTTATCATCATCAGTGACACAAATAACGGCATCGGCATCAGCTACGCCTTCCTGAATAAGAAGGTCAATATCCGTACCATCTCCACAGATAGCAAGGCCTTCTTCAAGCTTGTCAGCTACGAGACGGCACCGTTCATGATCTTTTTCAATAATCTTCACCTTGACATCCTGCTGATCCAGCATCGTCGCCAGATAGCGTCCGGTCCGACCAGCACCGATGATCATGACCCGTTCCACTTTCTTTGTTCCACTAGGTGTAAAGCTTTCACTAAATTTTTCGATAGCCTTCGGGTCACCGATAAAATAGGCATTATCATGTGGCAAGAGACAATCATCTCCATGAGGGATGATCATGCGATGGTCTCGGAATATCATCCCGGCCAGGACTGACTTTGGCATGGCCAGATCCTTGAGAGGAATATTCGCCAGCGGCGATTGACGGCGTACTTTCGTTTCGAAGAGCCGGACCTTTCCATTGGCAAAATCTTCCACATCCAGAGCCGCCGGCATCATGAGGACGCGGTCGATTTCACGCGCCGTAATCATTTCCGGATTGAGGATCATATCAATATCAAAGTTTTCTTTCAAATAATTCTTGGCAATCGTTATATCATCAGAATTATCAATGACTTTCATATCGCGGATGCGGGCCGCCGTATAGCGGATACCATGTTTCTTAGCGAGGATGCACGATACCATATTCACTTCATCAATGGCTGTCGCTGCAACGAGAAGATCGGAGTTCCGGATATCTGGGTCCTCCATCGTGACAGGGCTGGCGCCATTGGCAAGAATCGTAAGAACATCGAGATTATTTTTAACGGCTTCCAGGCGGGTTTCATCCTGATCGACTACGACGACATCATACTGTTCGTTTGATAAAAGCTCAGCAATGCTGTACCCTAATTTCCCGGCTCCGATAATGACAATACGCACAATAGGTACCTCCTTCTGTATTCGTCTAAGTATACCATAGAATAGTCATGGCGTTAACACGTTTTTCAGGTGAAATCATGGTATTTTTTTTGTAACTATGATAAAATTAATTGTTTGTTACGGTTCCCCAAAAGACGTGTTCTGCGGAAGAGCCGAATGATTATCCTTACTAGTAAAAGAGGCTCCAACATGGCAAATAAATTCGTATCAGGGACCTTGATTCTCACGTTATCAGGGTTCGTCGTCAAAGCGATTGGCAGTATCAACTGGATTATCTTGTCCCGCATACTCGGCGGTGAAGGCATCGGAATCTATCAGATGGCCTTTCCTATCTATTTGTTAGCCTTGGAAGTATCCAGTGCCGGTCTTCCCATTGCTATTTCCATTATGACTGCAGAAAAAGTGGCTCGTCAGGATTACACCGGTGCCCAACGCATATTCAAGATATCCCTGACGATGCTCTGTACGACAGCGCTCGTGCTCAGCATCCTCGTGTTCTTCGGGTCCCGTTTCCTCATCGACTATCACATCATCCGTGAAAGCCGGGCCTACTATTCTCTCATCGCCCTGGCACCGGCCATCTTCTTTACGACGATTATCGCCGGGTACCGCGGCTATCTGCAGGGATGGCAGCAGATGACACCGACGGCGCTATCCCAGATTGTCGAACAACTCGTCCGCGTCGTCGTCATGCTTGGCTTTGCCGCTCTTTTATTACCTTATGGCCTCGACTATGCAGCCGGTGGTGCCAGCCTTGGTGCCGGTGCCGGTGGACTGGCAGCCTGGCTTGTCCTCATTTATTACTACTATAGACTAAAGCGGAAGCTTCCCACTGACGGACCTGTGCTGGAACAAGAAGGCATTACATCCATCCTGAAACGCCTCGTCATCCTGGCTATCCCTATTTCCTTGTCGAGTATCATGCTCCCTGTCGTATCAAACCTGGATCTTCTCATCGTTCCACGGCGTCTGGAAGTAGCCGGCTATGCAACGTCACAGGCTACAGAACTTTTCGGTTACCTCACGGGCATGTCCGTACCGCTCATCAATTTAGCCACTATCCTGACGGCTGCCATGGCCATGAGTCTTGTCCCCGCCATCAGCCATAGTTTCACCTTAGGTGACACAACGGAAATCTACAGCAAGACCGAAGGTGCTGTCCGCATTGCCTTGCTCGTTACCATTCCCTTTTCAGTCATGCTCTACGTCATGGCAGAACCTGTCGTTACCTTCATCTATAACGCCCCGGCAGCTACAGATGCTACGCGGGCCGTCGCCATCGCCATCTGCTTCCTCGGCTTGCATCAGATTACGACTGCAATCCTTCAAGGTTTAAAGAAACCTAAGATACCTGTCATCAATATGGGTATCGCTTGTATCGCCAAGGTGGCCTGCAACTGGTTTCTCGTCGCCATACCAGCGTTCGGCATCACCGGTGCCTCCTATGCTACTGTCGCCGACATCGGCGTTGCTGCTGGGTTGAACCTCATCTATATCTACCGCAAAACGGGATACTATATCGACCCTCGCCTCATTTTACGAAACGTCATGTGTGCCGCCATCATGGGCATCCTCATGTATTTCCTCTATGGTTGGATAGCCCACATCGGCCTTTTTATCAGTCTTCTCGTGACGTCCTTGGCAGGCTGCACCATTTACATCGGTCTTATGGCCGCTGTCGGCGGTGTGACAAGAGCCGATGCCCGTCGGTTACCTTTCTTTGGTAGATTCTTTTAAATCCATATACTTTAGGAGGTCTTGAGATGTATCAAATTGCCTTAGCTCAATTGAATATCCATGCTGGCAATCCACGCCGTAATGTCGAAGCCATGAAGGAAGCCATTGCCAAAGCCAAAGAAAAACAATGTGACATCATCGTCTTCCCTGAACTTGCCATTCCCGGTTATCTCATCGGAGATATTTGGGATCAAGCCGATTTCATCAATGAATGTACTGCCTGCGGCGATGAAATTCGTCAGCTCTCGCAGGACATTGCTATTATCTACGGCAACGTTGCAAAAGAAGAAGGAAACATCAATCCTGATGGAAGACAGCGCAAATACAATGCCATGTTCTGTGCCTACAATGGCACCTTTGTAGCGCCTGAACACTCGCCGTATCCTTTCTACATCAAGACACTGCTCCCCAATTACAGGGAATTCAGCGACATCCGATATTTTACATCCCTCATGGAAGTCGCTATGGAACGGCATGCTTTTGCAGAAGACTTCTTATCGCCAATGACGCTCACATTCAAGGACGGCCGTAAGCTCTCTATCGGCCCTCTCATCTGTGAAGACAGTTGGGATGACAACTATTTCGTAAAGCCTATGACCTATTTGAGCACGAATTATGACATCGACGTATTTGTCAATATCTCGAGCTCTCCTTTTACCATTGGAAAAACACAACGTCGCCATCGTCTTTTTGGAAAAGCCATCGATGCCATCCATACGCCAGCCATATATGTAAACTGCACGGGTATCCAAAATAACGGCAAGAACATCTATACCTTTGACGGCTCCAGTGGCGCCTATAACCAGGACGGCACGCTCCACACGGAATGCACGCCTTTTGCAGAAGAGCTGACAATCGTCACGCTTGATCAGGAAACACGCAGCTTTACGTCGCCCAAGCGCGTAAATACGCTGGAACCAGAAATAGCCGATATATATAATGCCTTGCATTTTGGTCTTTCATCCTTCCTGACGGATATGGGCTTGAAAAAAGTCGTCATCGGCGTGTCCGGCGGCATTGATTCCGCCGTAAACGCCGCCCTCTACGCGACGATTTTACCACCTGAACAAATTCTTCTCGTCAATATGCCAAGTTGCTACAATTCGGAAATGACAAAAGGCCTGGCTAAAGAATTGGCCGACAATATCGGTTGCTACTATACCGTCATCCCCGTCCAAGACAGCCTAGAGCTGACAAGAAAACAATTTGCTGAAGCCCCCATCATGCAGGGGCAGACGGTAAAAGGTCATCTCACTCTGACGAGTTTCATCGAAGAAAATATTCAGGCCCGCGACCGGTCAAGCCGTATCCTGGCTGCTGCCGCTGCTGCTTTTGGCGGCGTCTTTACATGCAATGCCAATAAAGCCGAATCGTCTGTCGGCTACGCTACACTTTACGGCGACAGTGCCGGATTCTTAGCTGCCACAGCAGACCTTTGGAAGCATCAGGTCTATGCCCTGGCCCGCTATATGAATGAATCTGTATTCCATCGGGAAGTCGTTCCCCAGGGCAGCATCGATATCGTACCTAGTGCCGAATTATCGTCTACCCAGGACGTGACAAAGGGAGAAGGCGACCCCATCGTCTATCCGTATCACGATTACCTATTCCGGGCCTTCGTCGAACGATGGCAGCGGGCAACACCAGAGTCTATTCTCCGTTGGTATATAGAAGGCACACTGGAAAAAGAAATCGGTTGTGCCGTATCCGTCCGCGACATCTTCCCCACTCCCCAGGCCTTTATAGAAGATCTGGAAAAATGGTGGCGTCTCATTGCCGGCTTTGCTGTAGCCAAACGAATCCAGAGTCCACCTATCCTCTCCATCAGTCGCCGTTCCTTCGGTAATGACCTGCGTGAAGCCCAGTTAACACCATATTTCACTCGTCAATACGAAACATTGAAAAGGGAACTATTGCAACAAAAGTCATAATTATTCAGTTTCTTTTTCACTTACAGTATGATAGAATGGTCATATATGATAATTTGTAATAAGGAGGTCCATCATGGATATTGAATTGAAATTGAATTCCACTGCTGAAGTCAGCGAAAAAGTTACAGAAAATAATACGGCCATCAAATTTGCCAGTGGCACTGCTCCTGTCTATGCCACACCGGCTCTCGTCGGCTTAATGGAAAATGCCTTTGTGCAGGCCATTGCCTCACAGCTCCCCGAAGGGATTGGCACCGTCGGCATTTCCATGAATATCAAGCACGTTTCGGCTACACCAATTGGCATGACTGTTCGGGCTAAAGCCGTTCTGACCGAACAAGACCGCCGGAAATTGACCTTCAAGGTAGAAGCCTTTGACGATGCCGGCCTCGTCGGTGAAGCCGTCCACGAACGCTTCATTATCGAATCAGCACCATTCCTTCAAAAAGCACAGAGCAAATTGAAGTAATCGCACAGTCGCTAAATTCCCCTTTTATGTATACCGCGTAAAAGGGGAATTTTTTTATGCCCATACGATCATATGTTCTTGATTGTCTTTTTGCCCTGTGTTATGATATTGTATAGAACAAACGTTCTATTATTTTCATATGATGGAGGTATGTCCCATGAAACGTTCTTATGTAGTCATCGATTTAAAATCTTTTTATGCCTCCTGCGAATGTGCCCAGCGAGGCCTCCATCCCCTCAAGACCAATCTCGTTGTCGCCGATCCGGAGCGTGGTAAAGGTACACTATGTCTCGCCGTATCTACGAGCCTCAAAGCCCAGGGCGTCAAAAATCGCTGCCGTGTCTACGAAATTCCCAAGCATATCCCTTACCTCATGGCACCGCCACGAATGCAGCTCTATATTAACTACGCTGCTGAAATTTATGACATCTATCTCGACTATCTGTCTAAAGATGATATTTTTGTCTACTCCATTGACGAAGCCTTTTTAGACATTACGAGCTATATCCCTCTTTATGGAAAATCACCGAAGGAACTGGCTCAATTCCTGCTTCACCAAATCTGGAACCGTCTCTATCTTCCAGCAACGTGTGGCATTGGCACCAACCTCTATCTAGCCAAGATTGCTCTGGACATCGTCGCTAAACACAGTCCCGATTACATCGGCGAATTATCCGAACTTACTTTCAAGGAAACACTCTGGCATCACCGTCCCCTTACAGACTTCTGGCGTATCGGCAAGGGAACGGAACGAAGGCTCCACTCCTTAGGCATATACGACATGGCCGGTGTAGCCTCGTCATCCTATGACAAGCTGAAAAAGGTTTTCGGCGTAGATGCGGCTATTTTATATGACCACGCCTGGGGTCGGGAGCCTACAACGATTACCGATATCAAGAACTACCGTCCAAAGGCCCGATCCGTGTCGATGAACCAGGTCTTATTGCGGGATTACAGCGGTGACGAAGCCCTTCTCATCGTCGTCGAAATGGCCGAACAACTGGCGCTGGAGCTTACACGGCGCCGCAGCGTAGCCCAGACATTCACCCTCTTCATCGGTTTCTCCATGCGTGTCCGGACAGTACCGCCCGTCCATGCATCGTTCCGACTCTACAAGGCTACAGATTCGCAAAAGCTCATTACAGACCATCTGGTGACACTCTATAAAGAAAAAGTTCCCTCTACGTCCATCGTGCGCCGCATTGGCCTTTCAGCAGAACATATACTGCCCAATTCCCTCCAACAGATGTCCTTATTTGAAAGCCCTGCCGACACGACACGGGAACATAAAAAGCAACTGGTTCTCTTGGAAATCAAGAAGCGCTTCGGAAAAAACAGTATTTTCCGCGGCATTGACTTACTCGATGGCGCGACGACACGACAACGAAATGAACAGATTGGAGGTCATAAAGATGGCGGAAAAGAGACACGCGTCACACCGCGCCAAAATATTTCAACCCTTTGATGCACTCACAGGATTGCAGAAAGCGCTTCTTCAAAAAGAAGAAGAACACGACCGTTCTACGCCTGCACTCTTATCAGAAGAACAAAAAGAAGAACTGGATCGCCGTATCCGTACCATCCAGAAAGGTACAAAGATAGAAATCCAGTTCTTCTATGCAGGAAGGCGTTTCACGAAAGTAACGCACTTCTTATATATCGATGCCTATCGCAAAGCAATCGTCTGTCAGGACTTTCACCTACGATGCAAAGACGTCCTTGCCATCAGACCTGTACCAGGCTCTAACGATTAACCTTTTACTTTTTTGAACTGTGTTTCCAGGAGAGGCATAGCTTCAAAGAGGTCACCTACGATGCCATAGTGAGCGAATTTAAAGATAGGCGCATCGGGATCCGTATTTACGGCAATGATGAGCTCAGCATCTTTCAATCCCAGTTCGTGCTGGATGGCACCGGAAATACCGAGGGCAATATAAATCTTCGGCGCAATTTTCTTACCTGTAATGCCTATCTGAATGTCGTGGCTTGCCCAGCCATTATCAACGAGAGGTTTGGAAACACCAAGAGGTGCACCGATTGCATCAGCAAAGGCGGCCACCTTTTTCAGACCTTCTTCATCGCCGACACCACGACCAGCACCGACGACGAGATCTGCTGTATCAATGGTCAGACGTTCTTCTAGCGGCGGCAGCGGTTTAAAATCGACTCGCTTCTGTGTCGAGACAGGCGCATTGAAATCAACCGTTTCCGTTACGACGTCGCCAGTACGGCTTGCGTCAAAATCGTTACCACGGAAAATAGCTTCATCAATCGTAGCCAGCTGCGGACGGCTCGTCGTAAGGATTTTAACGAAAAGCTTGCCTGTAAAGGCTGGACGGATCCATGTAAGCGTATCGTCGTCACCTTCATAACGACAATCGATGCAATCTGCCACAAGGCCCAGGTTCATAGCGGCCGAGAGGCGACCACCTACGTCGCGGCCATTGTGAGATGCCGGGATGAGCATGACGCTGGCTTCATATTTCGCAAGCGTAGCTGCAACGGCCTTCGTATATACAGCAGCGTCGAATTCTGCTAATTCCGCATTATCCAAGACAACGGCTGCGTCTGCACCATACCCGATAACCTGTTTTGCTGCATCACCAGCACCGGTACCAGCTAAGAGAGCAACGAGTGTATTTTTCTTTGCATCGGCTAATTCACGGCCTTTGCCTAACAATTCCAAGCTCAGATGGCTAGGAGCGCCATCAACTAATTCAATATATACCCAGATGTTATGTTTCAATTCCATTGCAGAACGCCTCCCTTACACCAATTTCTTTGCTGTCAATTCAGCAAACAAGTTGTCGACAGCTTCGGATAGATTGCTTCCAGAAATCATCGTACCTGTAGCATGTTTTTCCGGAGCAAACACTTCCGTTACCTTCGTAGCTGAACCTTCTGTTCCTGCTTCAGTAGCATCGAGGCCAATATCTGCAAGAGCCCAGACGGTGAATACAGCCTTCTTTGCTTTCATCTTACCGCGGATGTTCGGCGTACGCGGCACATTTGCCGTTTCCATAACAGAGCAAACAGCCGGAAGCTGCGCTTCTACCGTTTCCATTCCGCCTTGATTCTGACGCGTTGCCTTCAACGTTGTTCCTTCTACCGTCACGGATTCTGCATAGGTAACAAGATTCATGCCAAGACGTTCTGCTACAGCCGGAGGAATCTGGCCAGTATCACCGTCAGTAGATTTTTTACCACAAAATACGAGGTCTACAGCACCGACTTTTTCAATGGCTTTCGACAAGATTTTCCCCGTCGCCAGCGTATCCGATCCTGCCATGGCTCTATCCGTGAGAAGTATGCCTTCATCAGCACCCATAGCGATGGCATCACGTAATGCATCTGCTGCCAAGGCCGTACCCATGGTCATGACCGTAATGGTACCTCCTACAGCATCCTTTATGGCGAGAGCCGCTTCTAACGCATTTTTATCGACGGGATTCAAGATAGATGGAGCCCCAACGCGGACGAGGTTATTATTTTCAGCATCCAGTTTAATATCCGACACAGCCGGAACCTGTTTAATCAAAACAACTATATTCATAATACATGCCTCCTTCTTTATTCTATACTCTTTTTGTGCTACAAATATTATGACATAATTAGTAATGAATATCAAGAAGTAAAGAATAGATAAAAATAATTTTTACGAATATTTGTCAAAAAAGAGCAAAAAAAAAGACCTGTCCATGACAGGAATACGGTATTAAAAAGGTAAATCTGTAGGCTCATAACATAATGCGTACAAGATGTATATATACAGTCGAAGTTCCTATGAATTTTTCATAGATAACCTCGCTCGCAGAGACTGACATAAATGCCATCGCCAATGATGATATGATCGAGAACAGGTATTTCCATTAGTGCACCTGCCTCTGCCAGCTGTTGTGTCACCGTAATATCTTCATGACTCGGCTCAGGATCGCCGCTAGGATGATTATGGAGTAATACGACAGCAGCCGCATTATATTGCAAGGCATACCGAAATACATCACGAGCTTTTGCAAAGCTAGCATTGATGGTCCCCACCGTCAGCGTCTTCACGCAGATGAGACGGTTCTTCGTCGATAAATACACGGCTACAAAACACTCCTGCGCCAGAAATCGCATATCTTCCATGACGTATTCCGCAACGACATGAGGCGAGCTGAAATCGGGATTATCGATACGTATGCGCTTCTTTGCAATACGTTTCCCCAACTCCACAGCTGCACACAGCGTTACGGCCTTGTCCCTGCCGATACCTGGAATCGTGCATAAAGCTTTGACATCCGTCTCTCCCAGATGTCCCAGATTCTGATTTGGCAACGATACGAGAAGCGTACCGGCCACTTCCAGCACGGACCGGCCTTTTATACCAGTCCTGATCAAAATGGCGAGAAGCTCTGCATCCGTGAGCGCATCGGCTCCGCGATGAAGAAATTTCTCTCGAGGCTTCTCCGAATCAGCCATTTCATTTAGCATGGTCATTCCATCACCTTCGCTTTCTGTAACATTGTATATACTTGTGATACAGGCAGACCGACGACATTCGTATACGACCCATTGATCTTATCGATAAAAATTGCCGCCTTGCCTTGTATGCCATATGAACCAGCCTTATCCATAGGCTCGCCGGAACGGACATAGTCAACAATCTCCCGTTCTTTCATCTTCCGGAACCATACCTTTGTCTCTACCGCTTTCGTATAGACTTTGTCATCCCGTACGAGGGCAAGCCCCGTAAAGACGGAATGCTTGTGATTGGATAACTGCTTCAACATGCGGATAGCATCTTTTTCATGCTTCGGTTTACCGAGGATTTCGCCATCAAAAACGACGATCGTATCCGCCCCTAAAACCCACTGATCCGGATAACGGGCAGCTACGTCTTTCGCTTTCCCTAACGCCTGGGCAATGACAAACTTCTTTGGATCCTTATGAGACGGTGCCTCCTCTTTATACAAGCTGGGATTGACCATATAGGGAATCCCTACCTGTGCCAAAAGACTCCTCCGCCGCGGTGAACCTGAAGCTAAAATCAGCATGGTACGTTCTCCTTTCTTTTAGAGGCGTTGATAAATCAAAAAAGCAACGATAATACCGATGATGCTCAACAAATTCGGTGCAAATCGCAATCCGAATTTAATCTGCATGACATATAAATTCAAATCGATATTTTGAACATTAAAAATTTCAAAATGTTGTGAAAGGATGGGCACAATGTTTCCAAAGTTCATTTCCGACAAAAGTTCTCCAAATATGCCGCCTAAAATGCCGCCGACAACAATAAATAAGACCAGCAGCAGTACGCCATGGGCTCCTAAGGCTCTCATAGCTTATATCCTTCCTTTCTCTACGATATAATTCTATTATATTCTTTTATATGGCCCGAAGGCAACTCATACGAGAAAAAAGCCGGCTTTTTCAAGAAACGTAGCTATTCGCGCTGTCACACATGGCAACCGATTTGCCATCTATGGCAACATACCACCTTTCTATCCAAAGCCGGGATCACCTCATATTGCAATAGGGACCCATCTCACGGTATAGGCCTTACTGCTTCTGCTTTTTCTGCATCTTTGCCCACGTATCGCGAAGGCCTACAATACGGTTTACCACCATGTGGTCAGATGTCGTATCCGGATCAATGACAAAATAGCCTTCCCGGAGAAATTGGAAATGATCGCCTGCATGATAATTCTTCAAGCACGATTCAGCCTTACTTTGATATACATGGAGGCTATCTGGATTGATTTGGGATAGGAAGTCCTTGTTGTCGCCTTCTTCATCGTCATTAGAATCCGTAAGAAGATAATCGTAGACACGGGTTTCTACATCGATGCAATCGTCGCCATTGACCCAATGAAGGGTGCCCTTTACCTTGCGGTTTGCATTCTTGCCAACGCCACTGAGGCTTTCTGCATCATGGCTGCAATGAATCTCAACAATATGGCCAGCCTCATCCTTAATGACATCTTCACACTTGATGATATAGGCATATTTAAGGCGGACTTCTTTGCCCGGTGCCAGGCGGAAGAACTTCTTGACCGGTTCTTCCATGAAGTCCTTGCGATCAATATAGATTGTGCGGCTAAACGTAATCTGACGCGTGCCGAGTTCTGGATTTTCCTGGTTATTATCGGCTGTAATCGTTTCCGTCTTGCCTTCCGGATAATCTGTAATGACAACCTTGACGGGATCGATAACCGTCATAATCCGTGGTGCCTTGAGCTTCAAATCTTCGCGGATACAATATTCCAACAAGGAAATTTCTACCGTACTGTCAGCCTTTGCCACGCCAATGCGTTCACAAAAATCACGAATTGATGCCGGTGTATAACCACGACGGCGGATACCGGAAATCGTCGGCATACGGGGATCATCCCAACCGCTTACGATACCCTTTTCGACGAGCAGACGAAGTTTGCGCTTACTCGTAATCATATTCGTCACGTTAAGACGGGCAAATTCAATCTGACGCGGTTTCTGCCCTTCCGGATCTTCCCAATCTTCGAGGACCCAATTATATAAAGGCCGATGTGCTTCAAATTCAAGAGTGCAAATAGAATGCGTAATCCGTTCGATAGCATCAGAAACAGGATGCGCAAAATCGTACATCGGATAAATGCACCACGTATTGCCTGTACGATGATGCGAGGCATGGACGATACGATATAAGATAGGATCACGCATATTTAAATTGGGGCTTGTCATATCAATCTTCGCACGCAACACCTTTTCACCGTCACCATACTTGCCTTCTTTCATTTCTTCGAAAAGGCGGAGGTTTTCCTCAACACTCCGATTTCGGTACGGGCTTTCTTTGCCTGGCGTATTGAAAGTACCTCTGTATTCACGGATTTCATCACCAGAAAGGTCGTCGACATAGGCTTTTCCCAGACGGATTAATTTCTGCGCATAGCCATACAATGTATCAAAATAATCCGATGCATAGAACATGCGGTCATCCCAATCAAAGCCAAGCCACTTTACATCTTCCTTAATGGAATCCACATATTCCGTATTTTCCTTCGACGGATTCGTATCATCAAATCGCAAATTCGTAATGCCGCCATACTTTTTTGCAATACCAAAATTCAAGCAAATCGATTTCGCATGACCAATATGAAGATAGCCATTCGGTTCTGGAGGAAAACGAGTATGCACCCGTTTGCCATACGTATTCTTTTCGTTGTCTTCATCAATAATGTTTTCAATAAAATTCTTTGTCACTTCAGTATCCATACACGATTCGCTCCTCGTAATTTATAATACACTGTCTAATTGTATCACAAATGTCATAAAGATAGAAGGACACGACCGTATACAAAAAGAGGCTTTTTTTTTACACATCTTTTCTTTATAATAGATTCACGAGCTTTATAGGAATATACGCTATAAGCTCTTGGCATCAATTTTTCTGCTTTTTTATACGTAGTGATACCAAAGAGGTGCATGATCATGATGATTAAAAAATTAGTAACGTTTGAGGATTTAGGGTTCGTCCAATGGGGTGTACTCAATGAAGATGAAACAGGCGTATACAGTGCCATCGCTTTGGAAGAGGCTTTCTTCACCCCCTTTCCAGAAACATTATTTGAGTTTGTAGAACAAGGAAATGAAGGTCTCCTCGCCCTGGCCGACAGCTTGGAACAGAACGAACGGACTGGTGCTGTAAAGGCAAAGCCATTAGGTACTATTCACATCCTGCCGCCTCTTCCAGAGCTACATAAGAATATTTTTTGTGTCGGTGAAAATTATGCCGAACATATCGAAGAATTCCACAAGGAAAAAGGGCGTCCTTTACCAAAATTCCCGCAATTCTTTACGAAAGCCCCGACATGCGTCATCGGTACGGAAGCGGCTATAGATTCTCACCCAACCGTGACAAAGGAGCTTGATTATGAAGGTGAACTTGCTGTTATTATCGGTAAGACTGGTTCGGATATTCCCGTTTCCGAAGCCATGGATTACGTATATGGATTTACCATTTTAAACGATATTACAGCCCGTGATTTACAGCGAAACCACGTACAGTGGTTCCATGGAAAGAGCCTCGATACCTTCGCACCTATGGGCCCGTATGTACTCTTACGCGATGCTGCGCCTGATGTCTTTACCATTACGACTAAAGTCAACGGCGAAGTCCGTCAGGATGCCACGACAGATGAATTCATCTTTCCTATTCCGTCTCTCATTTCTACTCTTTCACAAGGAACGACGCTCCAGCCGGGTGACATCATTTCGACAGGCACACCGTCCGGCGTCGGCGTAGGTTTTACACCATCTAAATACCTTCACGTCGGCGATACCGTCGAAGTAAGTGTCAGCTCCATTGGCACATTGAAAAACACTATAAAATAATAGTCCTAATGCCAAAAGCGGTACCTTTATGAGGTCATATTTCATAGAGGTACCGCTTTTATCCATATTATGGGCACAAATCTTACGACAATGCGTAATCAAGAACATCTTTGACAGCCGCCTTAATCGTGTCATAGTCATGGCCGGGCTGACATTCATACAATTTCTTTGTCCCCTCGAAGAGACTGGGCACATAATAATAGGCATGCCCTGCTACCTTGTCCGGTTCCTGCGTTTCTTCAACCCAATCTACGGGAACCGATGCATAGTCAGGCTTTTCCTGTATAAGTTCACTTAGCGCTTGTTTTGCTTTCATGCAATACGGACAAGTTGTAAGGTAAAAAGCTGTTATATGTTTCATGTAAGAACACCTCCTTGTTGCCTATACTATACTACATTCGTATTGATTTGGCTAGACTATTTTTCAGAGACATCTTTCAGTATTTGTCGCATATTCGTTACGGCAGCCGCAATATCAGGCTGGGAAATGATAGCACTGATCATGGCAAAAGAACGAAAGCCTTTTTTATAGAGTTCTTCCATGTTAGCCGGACCAACTCCGCCGATACAAGTCACAGGCATGACTTGCTGGCTTACAGTAAATCCAATAGCTTCATCAGTCACAATATCTTTCACGTCTTTTTTCGATTCTGTCGGATACATTGGCCCAAAACCAACGTAATCAGCGCCATCGGCAATGGCTCCTCTTATATCGTCGATCGTATTCGTCGAAACGCCAATGAGCATATCGGGACCAGCCAGTTTGCGCACAAATGGGCACGGTGCATCATCCTGGCCTACATGAATGCCATCGGCACCGCAGGCAATAGCCAGATCGACAGAATCATTGATGATAAACGTCACGCCTGCTTCGTGACACATATCGGCAATCACCTTGGCTTCGGCATATTTTTCACGCCACGATTTATGCTTTTCCCTGTATTGGATGACTTTGACACCTGCAGCAATGACCTGGCGGGCCGTTTCAATATTTCCCCGACCTAAACACAACGCTTCTCCCAGAATGCAATAAATCGGTTCGTCTTTAAATTGTTGTAAATGAAATTCTTTTGACATACATCATTCCTCCTATGACAAGCGCCTATAGCGCATACGTTGTAAGGTAATCAGCAATGATTAAATATATCGCGGCTCGTTGGATCCATCATGAACGAAACAGACCATCCGTGTTCACGAGATACATTTTGCAATCGTTCCTGTAGAAGTGGCACAGACGGAATTTCTGTACCGAAATGGCCGCCATCGGCAATGACGAGTCCTAATTTTACAGCTTCCTGCGCTTCGTGATACTTCACGTCTCCCGTCAGGTAGAGATCGGCGCTAGCTGCTTTGGCTTCTTTCATAAATTCAGCACCGGCGCCGCCACAAAGGGCGATTTTCCGTATGATTGCATCTTCATTGCCAGCATACGTCAGGATTTGAATACCTAGAGCCCGCTTGATTTTACGTAATACCATGCGTGCCGGTTCCGGCTGTTTTACCGTGCCGACCCGTCCCAGGCTATACGTTTTCCCTTCGTTTTTCAAGGGGTAAATATCATACGCCGGTTCTTCATAGGGATGTACCATCTTGACGGCACTCAAGAGAAGGTGAAGCCGTTGAGCCGGGATAATCGTTTCTATGCGCACTTCCCGCGTCTTTTCCAGGGAACCGACAGTACCGATATAGGGATGGGTCCCCTGACGTGGCTTGAATTGCCCCGTTCCGGTGAGGCTGAACATACAATGGCTATATTTGCCAATAAATCCAGCACCGGCATCACCCAGAGCCTGACGCAATGCATCGGCATGGGATTCCGGTACATAGACGGTAAATTTATATAAAGGCTCCGACTGAACAGGCACGAGACCCTGTACATCAATCAACCCCAGCCTCTGTGCCAATATGTCATTGACGCCGCCATCGGCACTATCCCAGTTCGTATGGGCACTATAGACGGCAATATGATGGGTAAGGAGTTTCTGATACATCGTTCCGTCATACGTATCAGTACGCAAGGACGTGAGTTTCTTAAAAATAACGGGATGATGACTGATGATAAGGTCATATTTATTGGCAATAGCAAATTCAACACCTTCATCGGTCACGTCAAGAGTGACGAGGGCCCGGTGAATTTCCTGCTCCGGACTCCCAACCAGAAGTCCCGGGTTATCCCACGCTTCGGCAAGGCGAAGGGGCGCAAATGTATCCATAAGGTTCATTATTTTCCTGAGTGGTACTGACATAGTAGTTCCTCCAATCTATCCATATGGCAACGCACCTCATCAAGACGCAGAGACACATCGCCATGGCTCTTCTGTAAGCCTTTATATATGAGCCGGTCTTTTTCCATAAGTATCTCTATGAGACGGGGAATCAGTTCATGGCGGTGTTTCCAATTATACGGGCCTACATCCAGGAGCCACGGCTCTGGCATCGTTTCTCGTCCTGGCTCAGCAAAAATAACTTCATACAGGCGGTGCCTGTCTAATACCATCTTTTCAGCTGTAATATGCCATCCTATGGCATACAAATAGTGCCGTACTGATGCCACATCACTCTGCGGTTGTACGATGAGATACTTCAGAGAATCGACTACCTGCGGCGACGCTTCCAAAAGCCGCTCGATTAACGGACCGCCCATGCCGCAAAAAATGGCGCCATCTACTTCACCCGCCTCAATTGCAGTCAAGCCATCACTAAGGCGGCACTCAATGCGCTGAGACAGTCCTTCTGCACGCACATGAGACCGAGCTGCTGATAAAGGTCCTGTTGCTATATCAGCGGCAATGGCAGATGGACAAATTTGATGATGGCAAAGATAAACGGGTACATAACCATGATCCGTACCGATATCAGCCACTATGGTATGATGTGGCACAAGCGATGCCACTGCTTCTAAACGGGGTGTCAAAGGTATCATAAAACTGGCACAGAATCTCCTCTCCTGGGCAGGAAAAGTAAAAAACAACCCTTTCCCATGCCGCTTTTACTGATATAATTTTATCACAAATTACAAGTTTATGTGATGGATAATTCGCTTATCGTCATTTTGCCCGCCACCTATAGTACGCCTGGAATGCGGCGCCCATGGAACCATATAAAGAAAAATCGCTAATTTTCATCTTCAAGACATCCAAGGGGCATGGAAACAGCATGTAAACCACATTTTGTCACACAAAAGGACATCTATACGTCATTTATGGATATACCGTATAGATGTCCTTTTTATATAGTGCCCCGCTGGTATTTAACGGCTTTTAATTTCTATTAGAACTCGTATTGAATGCCCATATTAAAGGCCCAATCTTTATCATAGCCGCTGCCGCTTCCACGCGTAGCTTCTGCATGGACTTCCATGTCCGGTGCCACCTTCCATGACAGGCCCAGACCATATTCAAGCCAAGTATCGCCGTAGTCGTCATAGACATCAAGACGATCATCGCCATACGTCATATGCGTGGCTAAGGCACCGCTAAAGTCATGGTACCAGTCTACCCTGGCAAAAGCCGTCGCCCTATGGCCTTCGTAGCCAATGCGGGTCCCCATTCGATATACAGCCGTTCCCACAGTATCTGCATCGACGTAAACGCCGCTAGGATCGGTAAAACCATCTTGCCGCAGCCATCCGGCTGTAAGCTGTACCTGCGGTTCGACAAACCATCCATGGTCCGTAGCTATTTTATAGCCGTATTCTGCACCGATAGTAAGACCTTTCGCATCAAATGAACCGGCTTGACTGCGGCTCAGTGCACTGTAGGTATACTCCGTCGCAAAGCGCTGAGCCTTCACGGTGAAGTCAAAATACTGTCCATCGTCTTTGGCAAAGGTATCGTAGAAGCCGACGGTATAGCCCTTTATATCACTCGTTCCCGATGCATACGTCCCGTCACCATCAAGGTATGATAATCCAATGCCTCGGATATGACGGACCTTCGTCGTCGCTTTGTCATAAAAATCATAGCCCACTTCATATTTTTCATACTTCATTTCACTGCCAAATTCACCATCATGACGTATCTTAGTACCGGCCATACGCGCCCATATGCCATCAGTCATGCCATCCTGCCCGACATCGCCCAATCTGCGGTGCAATGTATCCATATCACTGCGCCAGAGAAGATAGTGAGATTGCGCAATGCCGGCGAGATTTTGTACCGTCGCCGTGTGACGGCCGTTTACGGTTTCCTTTTTCTCCACCCAATCAATATAGATGTCGCTTCCATCGTCTGTGGCTTTTTCGCCTAAATGGAGCGTGACAAAGTGCAGGGGCTGCTCTTCCGTATCAGAACGTAAGCCGACAGAAGAAAGACTGGCGCCCGTCGTATGAGCAATGACCGTCCCTTCAATGGCATTTGTCCAGTATACATTGGGGTCTGTCTTTTCAAGGGAAAGGGTTGCCTTTTGGGTAAAGCCCTCCGTAACGGTGAGCGTATCGGCGCCATAATTTTTGGTCGGATCCACATCAAGAAGAACCGTGCCATTCTCATTGTTATAGGTCCCGATGGTCAAAGTTTCGCCGCCCTTGCCGTCTTTCAGGTCCAAGACACCATTCTTCCCTTCGTAGGTACCGATGGTAAGAGACGCATCCCCAGCAGGACGAATGATGCTGCTCTCTGAATGGACAGTCGCAACCGTACTCGTCCCCGTATTCTTCCAAAGGGCGCCCGGTTTGAGAGTGACCGTCATCGTACCGGCTTCGTCTTCTGCCCTTCCCGTAAAGGTGCCCGTTACGCTGGCCGAAAGGGTTCCTTCCTCTGCCGTCTTCAGGGTGCCGTTGAGGTCCTTTGCGCTGATATCGGTCGAGCCGCCATTTTTTGCCGCAATGCCTGCTGCCGCATCGACGGTCTCCCCGGTAAGGATAAGGGCAGCCTCTTCACTCAGCGCCGCCGCTTCCTTTTCAAGAGTGACAGTCCTTGTCGCTGCAGAGCCCACATCAACTTTTCCGTACGCATTGACCGCATCTTCCGCCGTGATTTCTTGTCCCAAAACGGTCGTTCCGCCAGCGCCAAAAGCATCGACACGACCTCGGAGCGTGGTCTCTTCTGTTTGATCTGAACCAACCCGCGTCCTTCCTTGAGAATAAAGTGCGGCGTCTTCACCGGTTGCCGTGAGGATCACGGTCTTTCCATCGAAGGTTACAGCCGCGTCCTCGTTGACCTTCGTCGTGCCTTCAACGCTTACGTCTGCCGTTTCCGTTCCAAAGGTCGTTTGGGTTCCCTCAGCAGCTATGACAGCGGCCCGCTGGTCCAATCCATTAAAATCATCCACGTTATCGCTGCCCCGCGTGATGACAAGTTTTTTCGTTGCCAGAAGCTCACCTGTAGACCCGCCTGTCGCAGAATAACCTTCGGCTCTAATGGTATCCGCCTTGATGGATAGGCTGCCGCTATCATTGAGCATGATGGACCGGACAGTAGGATTGGCCGGCGCGGCATTTTGGATATTGACCGTTTTCCCTTCCATTTGGATACTTGTCGTCTTATCACTTGCCTTGTTGCGATAGGTGCTGATTGTTTCGAGGTTGATTACTCCTTTGTTTCCGTCTTGATCAACGGCCTTCATGACGATATCCGCGTTCCCTGCTTTTACTTCTCCCGCGAAAATATTAGCTCCTTGGAATTGCATGGAAGAATCGTAGGAGCTTACAATATCTCCCGATGCCGTAAGGTCCCTGCCGGAAACGATGGAGATGGACCCGCCGTTGGCGGAAACGGCGGTTTGCGAACCATAGGAGGATTTCGGTGCGTCAATTGTCACATCGCCGCCCGCCGTAATGGATACACTGGCCTCCTTGGTATAATAAGATGGCTGATTTGTCATCACCGCCCCGTAGATAGTTACGTCATTGCCCGCTTCCACGGTGAGTCTTCCTGAGCCGCCGATGCGGCTCTTACTTTTGTCTGCCTCTTTGCCAAGGGTCATGTCCTTTGCCCGCAGGGTGAGGGCCGAACCGGATTGATCCGTATTCAAGACGTCAATAGAAAGCTTATCTACCTTGGCGCTGCCAATGGTGCTTTCGCTCTTTCCCAAGGTATAGACGCCATCAAACTGCATGGTGCCGCCCGTTGCCTTGGAGCCAAAACTCACATCACTGTCCTTCGTGGAAAGAACCGTATTTTTGACATCAAACAGGGCTGCACCGTCAATGACAACACGGGACGGATTGTTTGTTCCAGTTTCAAAATTATACCCATCGAGCAACCGGATTTCCCAGCCGTCCATAGAAACGGTGCCGCCGTCCGTCGTAAAAGATGCACTCCCACCCTGGACATAGAGGGTGGCCTTATTGCCGCTTCCGTCACTGGGGGACTTGAAGTCCAGCCCTTCTGTGGCGTGGACATTGACGGACGAGCCGTCAAAAATCCGGAAGGCCACTTGGCCGCCCCTGACCGGTGCGACTGTCACCGTTCCCGCATCGATGGCAGCCTGAGCGGCACCGCCGCCATTGGGAAAAGCTCCGATTCCTTCGAGGGTCACGTTGCCAGTCGCTTTGGCTTCAAAGGCGGCGCCCTTTGCCAGGGAAACCTGGTTCAAGGTCATGGATTCCGTATAGCCCGCGTCACCAAGGGAGATCTTCTTTCCTTCGGAATAGACGGAAATACGGGAGCCACTAGAAAAATCGGCACCGATGGTCATATTTTTCCCATGGACGGCCACGTCGGATTGCTGGGTACTGATTCCCTTTTGGATAGTCACGGTTTCCGTTCCCGTGCTGTTTCCAACGGTCAGTTCCCCTGTGTAGTCGTTTTTATAGGTCTCACCTGTAGCGGGATTGGTCCATTCCCAGTGCCAGCCATTGATACCTTCGGCCGTGATGTCGCCGTCATCAGTCGCACTGACATGATTCGGGCCCGCGATGGTACCGTACGTATGGGTTTCCGCATAGGTAATTCCCGTCTGCAGGCTCAATAAGATAAGGAGTGTCAAAAATCCCACTTTGTGTGGTGTCTGTCTCTTATACACATCTCCGAGCCCACGAGACTCCTGAGCATCT
>ENA-OZGA01000380-OZGA01000380.1-human-gut-metagenome-genome-assembly--contig:-NODE-380-length-20889-cov-5.451810_pt1 | contig 20889 bp, 17 predicted proteins | sample MGYA00245112_ERZ653649 | MGnify/ENA primary metagenome ERZ653649 (study PRJEB26926, sample SAMN06165071) | human gut metagenome | biome: ENVO:00009003; feature: ENVO:2100002; material: ENVO:00002003...
GAGTCTCGTGGGCTCGGAGATGTGTATAAGAGACAGTCGCCGATGCGTGTTGACAAAGTAGATAAACGTGTTCTCGGGCCCGTGCTTATGGGCTTCTTTATCATGGGGTTCTGCGATATCGTGGCTCCGATCTCGGGGCGTATCGCCACCGAATTTCCCGCATCGCAGCAGGCGGCCGTGAGTTTCCTGCCTACGATGGTGTTCCTTTGGTTCCTCGTCCTGTCGACCCCCTTGGCGGCACTGATGAACCGCATCGGCCGCAAGGCCATGTCGATGATCGGCTATGCCTTCACGATCGCCGGCTTGCTGGTGCCCTTCCTCGCAGGCGAGGGCTGCGCACTGGGCTGGTACTTCGCCGGCTTCGGGCTGCTCGGCATCGGCAATACGGCGCTCCAGGTGGCGGTCAACCCCCTGCTGGCGACCATCGTGCCGGGCGAGCGGATGACGAGCTACCTGACCGTGGGACAGATTTTCCGCAACACCTCGCTGCTGTTGCTGGCGCCCATCGTCACGGCGCTCGTGGCGCTCACCGGATCGTGGCGCCTGCTGCTGCCGATCTATGCGGGCCTCACGGTGCTGGGCGGCCTCTGGCTGCAGGCGACTTCGGTGGCCGAACCGCCGCGCAGCGACCGCGCCGCGGGCATGGCCGACTGCTTCCGGCTGCTGGGAAACCCGACGGTGCTGCTCTGCACGCTGGGCGTGGCGTGTTTCATCGCGGGCGACGTGGGGATCGGATTCCTCTCGGTGCGGCTGATCGACAATCCCGATTCGATACTCACCACCACGGGCTTCTACGCCTGCCGCATCGTCGGCACGCTCGTCGGGGCGTGGGTGCTGGTGCGGGTGTCGGACGTGAAATACCTGCGCTGGAACATGGCGGGGGCTTTGGCGCTCTGCGCCGTGCTGCTGCTGGTGCGCGGCGAAACGGCGGTCTACGCCGCTGTGGGGCTGACGGGATTCGCCATGGCCTGCGTTTTCGCGACGTTCTACGCCGTGGCGACCAAGGCCGTGCCCGAAAAGGCCAACGAAGTGGCGGGGCTGATGATTCTGGCCATCTCGGCAGGAGCCGTTTCGGGACCCGTCTGCGGGGCCATTGTCCGCTGGAGCGGCGATGCGCACTGGGGCATGCTGTTCGTCGCCCTGTGTGTGGGCTACATGCTCTGGGCGAGCTTCAAACTGAAAATAAAGCAATAAAAACTGAAAACGATGATTCGTAAGATCGTAGTAACCTCTTTGCTGGTCGTTTGCGCGCTCTCTGCCGCGGCGCAGCGGCCCCGCACCCGGATCGAATGGGGCGTATTGGGCGGCATCAACATCCCCGACTATACGACCAACATGTCGGGCACCGACGTCAAGAACAAACTGGGCTGGCAGGCCGGTATCACCACGGCGGTCAATCTGGGGGCTTTCGCCGTCGAACCGCAGATACTCTATGTGCGTCAGGGGCTTCGCATCCGTCCTGAGGGGCAGAAGGAGATCAACCTCAAGTCCAATTCCATCGACGTGCCGGTGCTGTTGTCGTTCCGCCTGCTGCGTCCCGTGCGGATCTATGCCGGTCCCGTCTTTACGGTGATGAACGACTGCAAGCAGAAGTCGGGCGGCGACCTGCTCGATTTCGGCCGCGTGCGTCCCACGATGTCCTACACGGTGGGCGCGGGAGTCAAGCTGCTGGGCCATCTGCTGGTGGACCTGCGCTACAACGGCCAGTTCAAAAGCAAGAAGGACGTGGTGCTTCCCGACGGCGGCAAGCTCGACAAACTCCGCACTTATAACGTGGCGCTTAACTTCGGATACCTTTTTTAGCCTATGACAGACGCAGTCGGAAAAGAGATACTCATCGAGGGTGCAGACCCCCGCGAGCTGTACGGGCCGCGGAATGTCTACCTCGACCAGATGAAATCGCTTCACCCCCAGCTCAGGATCGTCGCGCGGGGCTCTTCGCTCAAAGTCCTCGGTTCCGAGGCCGAGACGCGGCGTTTCGAGGAACGCATGGAGGGGCTGGTGGCCTATTATCTCAAATACGGACATATTTCGTCGCAGGTCATCGACCAGTGCTTCGCGGGCGGCATCGCGGCGCAGGAGGCCCCGGTCGACAAGGACGTGATCGTCTACGGCAACAACGGCAACATCGTCCGCGCCCGCACGGTCAACCAGCTCAGGCTGGTGAAACTTTATGACAGGAACGACCTGCTCTTCGCCGTGGGACCCGCCGGATCGGGCAAGACCTATACGGCCATCGCGCTGGCTGTGCGCGCCCTGAAGGAGAAGCAGGTGCGGCGCATCATCCTCACGCGCCCGGCGGTCGAAGCGGGCGAGAAGCTGGGTTTCCTGCCCGGTGACATGAAGGAGAAGCTGGACCCCTACCTGCAGCCGCTGTACGATGCGCTGAACGACATGATTCCGCCTGCCAAGCTGGCGAAGTATCTGGAGGAGGGCACGGTGCAGATCGCGCCGCTGGCCTACATGCGCGGCCGCACGCTCGACAACGCCTTCGTCATTCTGGACGAGGCGCAGAACACGACGCTCTCGCAGATCAAGATGTTCCTGACGCGCATGGGCCGCAACGCCAAGTTCATCGTCACGGGCGACGTGACGCAGATCGACCTGCCGCGCAAAAGCGACAGCGGGCTGGTGCGCACGATGGAGATTCTGCGCGAGGTGGAGGGTATCGGCATCGTCGAATTCGACGTGCGCGACATCGTGCGCCACCCGTTGGTGAAACATATCGTCGAGGCGTTCGACAAGTGCGGGACGGACCTGTCCAAAGCTGAAAAGTAAGGACGGGGCTGCTCCGGGACGGGCCTTCCGGCCGCATGCGGGAGGTTTCCTCCGGGGAGAGGATTACGGCGCGTCGCTGAAACGGCAAATGTGCGCCGTGACTGTTGCGGCCGTCCGCACGGGCGGGAAAAGTTTAGGTCCGCAACCCGGCCGCATGCGAGAAGTCCCCTCCGAGGAGGGGATTACGGCGCGTCGCTAAAGCGACAAACGTGCGCCGTGACTGCTGTGGCGGCTCGGCAAAACGAGTTTTGCCCTCGCCTGCTGCCCGCAGTTTAGGGGAGGGTCAGACCTGCAAACGACGCCAAAGGCGGCGGCAATGACCGGCAGGGCTGAACGAGGATGAAAAATACGAAAAACAATAACATATCATTAAAACCTACTTTTATGAACGACACACGCAATCTCTCTGCCCTTAAGCCGGCGCTGGTCTGGAAACATTTCGCTCAGATCGTACGCATTCCGCGCCCCTCGTCGCACGAGGAGAAGATCCGCAAATACGTCATGGATTTCGCACGGGAGAAAGGACTCGAATGCAAGGAGGACGCCGCACATAACGTCTATGTCCGCAAACCCGCCTCGAAAGGCATGGAGGACCGCAAGGGCGTGGTCCTGCAGGCCCACCTCGACATGGTGCCCCAGAAGAACAACGACAAGAAGTTCGACTTCACGAAAGATGCGATCGACGCCTATGTCGACGGCGAGTGGGTGACGGCCGACGGCACGACGCTCGGTGCGGACAACGGCATCGGTGCGGCGGCCATTCTGGCCGTACTGGAGGATGATTCGCTGGTACACGGTCCGCTGGAAGCGCTCTTCACGGCTACCGAGGAGACGGGTATGGACGGCGCGTTCGGGCTGAAAAAGGGGCTGCTGCACGGCGATATCCTGCTGAATCTCGACTCGGAGACCGAGGGCGAGCTGTACGTAGGCTGCGCCGGAGGGTTGGACGCGAATATCGTCTTCAAATATGCCGCCGAGCCGACTCCCGCGCGCAGCTACACCGCGGCCCGGATCACGGTCAAGGGACTCAAGGGCGGCCATTCGGGCATTCAGATCGTCTGCCAGCGCGCCAACGCCAACAAGGTGCTGTTCCGTTTCCTGAACGCTGCGTCGGCGTCGCGCGATCTGGTGCTCTGCTCGGTGGACGGCGGCGGCCTGCGCAACGCCATTCCCCGCGAAGCCGAGGCGGTCGTGATGGTCAAAACCAAGGAGTACGAAGCTTTCGCCAAGGAGCTGAAAGCCTATGAAAAGGTCATAAAGGCCGAATATGCCGGCATCGAGGACGCCGTGTCGATCAAACTGAAGGAGTGCGAAGCCCCGAAGGAGCGGATCGCCGCCGACGTGGCCGCCAAGCTGACCAAAGCCGTTGTGGGATGTCCCGACGGCGTGCAGCGCATGTCGGTGTCGATGCCCGGACTGGTGCAGACTTCGAGCAACCTTGCGCGCGTGGTCTCCGACGGCAAGAGTGTCAAACTGCAGTGCCTGCTGCGCAGCTCGGTGAACTCGGAGAAGGCCGCGCTGGGCGAAGCGATCGCCGCGGTATTCTCTCTGGCAGGGGCCAAGGTGCAGCTCACGGGCAGCTACGACGGCTGGAATCCGAACATGGAGTCGCCGATCCTCAAGGCCATGACCGCCTCCTACAAGGCCCTCTACGGCAAAGAACCCGCCGTGACGGCGATCCACGCCGGACTCGAATGCGGTATCATCGGCAGCAAATATCCCAAGATGGACATGATTTCGTTCGGACCCACGATCTGCTATCCCCATTCGCCCGACGAGAAGGTGGAGATCGCGTCGGTGGGCAAATTCTACGACTTCATGGTCGATACGTTGCGCAATATTCCCAAAAAATAGTGCGCTTTGGAAGCCGACAAGGTCAAATGGTTCGTCATTGTCAATCCCGTGGCCGGAGGCGGCCGCGGGCTTGACCATTTTCCGCAGATATCGAAGCTCCTGCGCGACGCCCATATCGTCTGCGAACCGGTCTTCACGGAGCATAAGTTCCACGCCACGGAACTTACCGTGTCGGCCGTCAAGGAGGGTTACCGCAATATCATCGTCGTGGGCGGCGACGGCACGCTGCACGAGGTGGTGAACGGACTTTTCATCCAGCAGGAGGTCTGTCCCGACGAGGTGCTGCTGGCCGTGATCGCCGTGGGAACGGGCAACGACTGGGTCCGCACGTTCGGTATTTCGAACCGCTATCAGGATGCCGTGAAGGCCATCGGCGAGGGCTACTCGTTCCTGCAGGACGTGGGCGTGGTGTCGTACGAGGAGTCGCACTACCGCCAGAGCCGCTATATGGCCAACGTGGCGGGCGCGGGTTTCGACGCGCGGATGGTGCGCAAGCTTTCGCACCTCAAGAAAAAGGGCCGCAAGAGCCGCTGGCGCTCCACGTGGTGTCTGGTCAAGAACTTCTTCCGCTACAAATCGACGGGCGTGAAGGTGTGGGTCGACGACCGGCTGGTCTACAACAACCTGCTGTTCAGCATCGCCATCGGCATCTGCAAGTACAACGTCGGCGGCATGCAGCAGCTGCCCGACGCCGTGGCCGACGACGGTATGCTCGATGTGTCGCTGGTGCGTCCGGTGCATTTCTGGCACCTGCTGTTCCGGTTCCACTACCTGTTCAACGGCGGTATCTACCGCATCCGGCATATCCTGCAGGAGAGGGGGAGCTGTATCCGCATCGAGTCGTCGCCCGAAATTTCGGTCGAGGTGGACGGCGAGCTGCTGGGCGAGACGCCGCTCGAATTCTCGATTCTCCACAAGGCGGTCCGGATCGTCGTGGGCCGGGAGTTCTACGACCGGCAGGAGCGCGGCGAGTGCCCGTGCGAGGGCAAGTGGCGGCCGCGGCCGGAATCTGCGCCGGAAAACGGCGTGCGGCAAGCGGTCGTGTCGGGCGGCGTTTCCGGGAAGAAGCGGAAACTAATACGTTAGTCTTTTTTAAAACGATGTGTAACACTCGGAAGCCGCTCAGAAGGTAAATCCGAACTATAAATCAAGCATGATTATGACGCCTAAAGAAGTTTTGGAAAAGTGGATAGACCGCTTTAATGCCGCCGATGCGGTCCGTCTTACGGAGCTGTATGCCGAAGATGCGGTAAACCATCAGGTTGCGAATAAACCGGTGGTAGGAAAAACGGCGATCCATGAAATGTTTGCAAATGAATTTGCAACGGCTGAAATGGTTTGTATCGTAGAGAATATTTTTGAAGATGGAGAATGGGTGATAATGGAATGGAAAGATCAGCTCGGACTTCGCGGATGTGGATTTTTTCATGTGAAAAACGATAAAATCGTCTTTCAGAGAGGGTATTGGGATAAACTCTCGTTTTTGAAACAGCACAATCTTCCTGTTGAATAATGCTGTGAATTCGTCGCTGCTGTTTTTTGACGTTCCGTTATCGGATTGTTCGTCGATCGGGTATGTGAACCGATGAGAATCTGAAACAAAAAAGCAGGCTTTTGCAAAAGCCTGCCTTTTTTGTGCGCGGACCGTGCGGCTGCGCGTCGTTTGCCGTGCGATTCCGGTTGTCCCGGTTATGCGGTCCCGGTTCTGTCAGTCGGCGGTCTCGGTCACCTCCACTTCGGTAATCACCCAGTCGAAGAGGTCGTTGGCGCATCCGGCCTCCATCTGACGAATCTGCGACATGTCGGTCGTGTCGGCCAGTATGGCGTTGAAGAACTGCGACATGGTGCTGTAGGCGGCGTTCACCTTGCCTGCGAAGCAGTTGTAGAAAGCCTTCTGCTGCTGGTGGTCCAGCCCGGCGGGAAGCACGCCCTGCGCCACCAGATAGTTGTACGGATAGATATGGCGCATGTTGTGCGCGTCGGCGTTCAGTTCGTCCACGATGGTCGTGACGACGACCATGTCGACCGTGTCGGTCACGCCCGGCATTTCGACGAAGGTCGTATAGACGGGGTAGGCCCCTTCCAGATCACCGGCCACCTCGTCGGTAAAGAGCACGAATTCATCGTCCGAAAGGTCGTCGAGATAGACCATCTGACGGTAGCTGCGCAGGGCTTCGCGCATCGCTTTGCGCTGTTCGTGATTCCATTGCCGCTGCTGCGAGCAGCCGACCAGACCCGCTGCGAATGTCGACAGCAGGCAGATACAGAGGAGAATTTTTTTCATCGTTTCCTTGATTTTGGTTTTACTTGGGAGCAGGACGCAATACGTGTGCCAAAAATTATATATCTTTGGGTGGCGAGTAATTCCGGCCGGCCGTGGAAATGCGCCGCTGCGACGGAATTGTGCCGGACCGGAACGAAAAAACGATCGATTATGGATGTACTGACTTTCCGCGACTACTGTCTGTCGCTGCCGATGGCCGAAGAGAGCACGCCCTTCGACGAAACGACCCTTGTCTACAAGGTCGGGGGCAAGATGTTCGCCTGCGCCGACATGGCCGAATTCGAATGGGTCGCCGTGAAATGCGATCCGGCCGAAGCCGTGCTGCTGCGCGAGCAGTACGACGAGGTGAGTGCGGCGTGGCACTTCAACAAACGCCACTGGAACGCCGTCCGCACCACGGGCGACCTGCCCGACGGCTTTATCCGCGAGCAGATTCGCAACTCCTACCTGCTGGTGCTGCGGTGCAGCGTGACGCCCAAGGCACTGCGCGAGGAGATCCTCGCCTATGTCGGGGAGCACGGCCTGCCGGAATAGGGACGTGGAGACGGCTTTCCGGAGCGGATCTCGCTGTTTGCGGGTGTGAGCCGCTGTTATGCTTGAAACCGTTGATGCGGGAGAGAGGCCGGAGTGGGACGATTTATGGCGGAGGGCTGGGATTGGACTGCTTATGCGGGGGCTTTCCGTTGCGGACCTCGCTTTTTGCCGGGAAGGGACTCCGAAACTTTGGGGCGTTGTCCTTTTCTGCGGAACAGAACCGGATACGAAAACGCAGCAACGTGGGGCGTACCCTGCGTTACTGCGTTATTCGTAATGGTCGCTGAGTTTCGGCGGCCCAGTGCCGGCGTCGTTCCGCGTTGTGCGGCTCTGCTGTGTCTCACTCGCGTCGTGTTGCCCTGCGCCGTAGTGATTCTTCGCCTGCGTTACTTTGCGGCACCGGTCGTTTCTTGTGCCGCGAGCTTGCGCCAGCGCAGGTATCCGGCCACGGCCAGCGCCGAGTAGAGGGCGTAGAGTCCCGCGGTGAGGGGGATTCCCTTGTAGAGATACAACCCGATCGTTGTCAGATCGACGGCCAGCCAGACGAGCCACTGTTCGATGTATTTGCGCGAGAGCATCCACATCGCCACGATGCTGGCCGCCGTGGTCATCGCGTCCCAGAAGGGCACGGTGCTGTTGGTGAACCGGGAGAGCAGGAAATAGATTCCGGCGTGCGCCGCGGCGTAGACTGCGATCAGTCCTGCTGCATAGCGCAGGGGCGTATGCCCGATCCGGACGGCGGCAGGTTCTGCGCTCCGGGCTGTTTGGGCCGCTTCGGGTCCTGCATTGCAGGCCGTTTGGTCGCTATGTCCCGCCGTTGTGTTCCGGTCCGGTTGGCTGTTGTGTCCCCCTGCGAGTGCTTCGCTTCCGGCCGTTTGATTGGTCGGTCCTGCCGCTGCCGCGTTCCGGGCCGTTTTGGCCTTTTTGTGCGGGGCGTTGCGCCATACGAGCCAGCCGTAGAGTCCTGCCAGTACGTAGTAGACCTGCATCGAGCAGTCGGCGTACAACCCCGCCTTGTAGTAGAGCGCACCGTGGACCAGCGGCATGACGAGTCCCACGATCCACAGCCGGATGTCGGCGCGGTATTCGAGCCAGAGATAGAGCAGCCCCAGCACCACGCCGGCGATCTGCAGGATAAGTTTCCAATCCATCGTTTTATCTGCGTTGCGTCCCTCCGGATCGGGTTCCGGGAGGACGGAATTTGCCCGTCAGAACTTTACCGTGACGTTGGCCAGCACGTTCAGGGGCGCCTGCGCGAAGTAGTAGGCCATGTCGATGCGCCGGGGCGTCGGGTCGCTCCACGTGTCCATGTACGAATAGCCGTAGCCGTTGCTTTCGTACTCGGCGTTGAAGAGGTTGTTGATCTGCAGGCCCAGCCGCACGCTTCGGGCGGCGCGGGTGCGGAACGTGTAGCCCAGATTGAGGTTGGTGACGCAGTAGCGGCCGAGCGAGAGCGTCTCGTTCTCGTCGTTGGTAAAATACTGTTTGCCTACGGCCTGCGTGTGCAGCACGGCTTCGAAGCCCCGGTAATGGAAGTCCAGAAACAGCGACCCCATGGCCGACGGCGAGTAGGAGATGGTCCGCTCGCCCAGATTCTGCCCGTAGGTGGGGCTGTTCGAGAGTGCGTCCACATAGTTCTCGATCCGGTTCTGGCTGAAGGTGGCGTTGGCGCCGGCGGTGAACCACCCGGTCACGCGCCACGAAGCCGTCAGCTCGATGCCGCGGCGGTAGCTGTCGGGCACGTTGACGTTCAGCGCGTCGGAACTGTCGTTGACCATGCCCGTATGCACCAGCTGGTCCTTGTACTTCATGTAGTAGAGGTTCACGCCCGCACTGAAACGGGGCGAGGTGTAGTTGTAGCCCAGTTCGTAGTCGTAGAGCTTCTCGGACGAAGGGTACGAGTCGTCGCCGGAGAACATGTAGCGGTCCGTGAAGTCGCTGCGCGTCGGCTCCTTCTGGGCCACGGCGAACGAGAAGTAGAAGTTGTGGCGTTTGCCGAGCGTGTAGTTGACGCCGGCGCGGGGGTTGAAGAAGTGGTATGTCTCGTCCACGTCGATGGGCTGCATGCCCCCGCTCGCTTCGTCGTAGTTGTCGTTCACGCCCCATGCCTTGTAGTGAACGTAGCGGTACTGCATGTCGGCGAAGAGGTTAAGTCCGCGGGCCACGGTCCAGTTGGCGCGTGCGAAGAGGTTGGCGTCCTGCTTGTCCACGTCGTTGTCGTACCAGCGTTTGCTGCGGTAGTCGGCGGGATCGGTCTCCTGCATCCAGTCCAGCTCGCCCCAATGGGGACAGCTGTAGTAGCTCCACGAGCCGCCGAAGGCGAGATCGAGGTTATCCGCAGCGTAGGCCGCCGCGGCGTTCACGCCGCCCAGATGGTTGCGCATGAGTTTTTCGCGGATCAGGTCCCTGCGTACGGCGATTCGTTCGCCGTCGCCGTCCGTCACGAAATTGCCTTGGTCGTCGGTCTGGTAGGCCAAATGGTCGGGGAAGAGGTATTCGAAGAGTTTGGCGTTGTCCTTATACTGCTTGTAGTAGCCGTAACCGTAGGTGTAGAAGGCCGTGGCGCTCAGCGTCCATCGGTCGCCCAAGCGCTGGCTGAGGATCAGCTGGTTGTTGATCTGCAGGTAGTTGTCGGTCTCGTCGTCGTAGAAGTTCACCTGCTGCCACTCGCCGTCCTCGCTGTTCCAGATGCGGTGGGAGTAGGCGTCCGAGGTGGAGTACATGCCGCTGCTGTTGTAACGGCGGCCGTTGAGACGCATCTCGTCGCGCGTGGCGCCGTTGTAGCTGAGGTTGGTCTTGGCCTTGCCGCCGAACGAAACCAGCTTGAGCATCGTGTTGCCGTTGTAATAGCCGCCTTGGAACATGTAGGAGGTGAGGGAGGTCCCTCCGCGGCGGATGTAGCCGTCCGAGGAGAGGCGCGTCAGGCGTGCGTCCACCGTCCAATGGCCGCCCATCAGCCCCGACGAGACGTGCACGGCCTGTTTGTTGGTGTTGTACGATCCGTACGAGAGCGAGACGTCGCCGCCGAACTCGGTTTCGAGCGGGGCCGTGGACATATTGACCGCGCCGCCGAAGGCGCCCGTGCCGTTGGTCGAGATGCCCGCGCCGCGCTGGATCTGCATCGTGCCGACCGACGAGATGAGGTCGGGCGTGTCGTACCAGTACATTGAGTGCGAGTCGGGGTTGTTCATCGAGACGCCGTTGATGGTGACGTTGAGCCGTGTGGCGTCGGTTCCGCGCAGGCGCATCGACGTGCCGCCGATGCCGATGCCGGTTTCGTTGGTGGCGATCATCGAGGGAGTCAGCGCCAGCACCGACGGAATGTCGAATCCGTAGCTGTTGCGGGCGATCGCTTCGTGCGAAAGGTCGGTATAGGCGACCGGCGTGCTGCCTGATGCGCGCGTGGCGGTCACCTCGATCTCCTGCAGGCGGTACATGCGCACGGAGTCTTCGGGCCGGGCCGGGCCGGCGGCTGCCGTGATCGCTTCGCTTGTCTTTGCAGGGGGAACGGCAGCTGCCGTGACAAACGCCGCGGATCGTGTCGCGTCTGCGGCGGTTGCGGCGTTCGTTACGCCTGCGGTGAGGGAGACGGCAGCCGGAGTTTCGGCGCTCGCCGTGTTTGCGGCGACGCAGAGCGCGACGGCCGCGATGGGAAGTAGAAACCTTTTCATGTCTGAACTTTTAAAAGTTAATGAACTGAAAAGGGGTATGCGTTGAAAGATTATGCATCCCGGTTTCGGCATTACCCGTATCCGGTTCAATGGGTATAATCTCAGCCTGATAGTAAGGCACCCCTTCGAAATATCGACGGCAAAGGTAATAAAAAGATTCGGGAAATCGGGAGCGGTATGCGAAGAATTTGTAAAAATAGCGACCCGACCCGACCCGGCGGCGGTTCGGCGGTTCCGTAAAGCGGGTAACGCAGTAACGCGGGACATATACCCGTGTTGCTGCGTTACTGCTGACAATTTTTATTTACGAATCCGCCCGGCCCGGTCTTCCGGTTCGCCGGCAATGTCTGTTTTTGCCGCGGTTCAGTCGCCGTTTTTCCGCCAGAGTTTCGACATCTCTTCGAGAGTTTTGCCCTTGGTTTCGGGCACCCATTTCCAGACGAAGAGAGCCGAAGCGAGCGACATCAGGGCATAGATGCAGTAGGTGCCGCCGACGCTCCATGCGCTCAGCGAGGGGAAGGTCGCCGAGACGAGGAAATTCGAGATCCACTGCGCTGCCACGGCTACGGCCACGGCCTGCGAGCGGATTGTGTTGGGGAAGATTTCGGAGATCAGCACCCAGCAGATCGGCCCCCACGACATCATGAACGATGCGGTGTAGATGATGATGAAGACCAGTGCCGCGATGCCGATCGACCCGGTGAACGAAAGCGCCGCAAGGGCGGCCATGCCGATCATCATACCCGCCGAACCGACGATGAGCAGCGGTTTGCGGCCCACGCGGTCCACGGTGAAGATCGCCACGACCGTAAAGAGGATGTTGACCACGCCCATCACCACGGTCTGGAGCATCGAAGCGTCGCCCGACGCGCCCATTCCGGCGAAGATGCGCGGGGCGTAGTAGAGCACGACGTTGATGCCGATGGCCTGCTGGAAAAACGAGAGCAGGATGCCGATCAGGATCACCGCTGCGCCGTAGGCGAAGAGCCGCTCGGTCTTGGCGTGTACCGTCCGGCGGATTTCGGTGTGAATCGTGCGGGCCTCGGCCGCGCCGTTGATGCGCGTGAGCACCTGCAATGCCTTCTGATCGTGTCCGGTGAGGGTCAGGTAACGCGGGGTTTCGGGCACAAAGAGGATCAGCAGCAGAAATGTCGCTGCGGGGAACGCTTCGCTGAGGAACATCCTGCGCCAGCCGACGGAGACCATGGCGGCCTGAATGGCTTCGCCCGTGTCGCCCAGCTGGTTGCGGATCAGGTAATTGACGAAGTAGACGACCAGCATGCCGAAGATGATGGCGAACTGGTTGCACGAGACGAGCGTGCCGCGGATCTTCGCGGGCGAGATTTCGGCAATGTACATCGGACACACGGCCGAGGCAAGTCCCACGCCGATACCGCCCAGAATGCGGTAGATGTTGAACGACGCCAGCAGCGGCAGCGACGCTTCGCCGTAGGGCAGGATGCCGCTTTCGGGCCGCCACGAGCCGATGGCCGAGACGAAGAAGAGCACGGCTGCCGCGACGAGCGAGCGTTTGCGTCCCAGACGCGAGGCCAGCAGGCCCGACAGCGCACCGCCGATGACGCAGCCCACCAGCGCGCTCGATGCGGTGAAGCCGTGCATCCACGGCGTGTAGGTGAAGTCCGCCGCACTGCGGAAGAACTGGTCGAGGGCCTGCTCGGCTCCCGACACCACGGCCGTGTCGTAACCGAACAGCAGGCCGCCGATGATGGCCACCAGCACGATCGAAAAGAGGTAGGCGCGGCTTCCGGTTTCTTGGGTTTTAGTCATAAGGTCAGATATACATGTTCACGATCGCTTCGAACAGCTCCTGTTTGCCGCTGCGCTGGACGGGTTCGTGCCGGCGGGCGTAGTCGGCGACCTGCTCCAGCGTGAGCTTGCCCTCTTCGAAGAGCCGGCCTTCCCCTGAGTCGTAGGAGGCGTAACGTTCGGCGAGCATCTTTTCGTAGGGCGAGTCGTCGAGAATGTCGGCGGCGATGAGCAGCGCGCGGGCCATGACGTCCATCGCGGCGATGTGGGCGATGAAGATGTCTTCGGGGTCGGTCGAGTTGCGGCGGGTCTTGGCGTCGAAGTTCGTGCCGCCGCCCTGCAGGCCGCCGCCGCGGACGATGACCATCATGGCCTGCACCATTTCGTAGAGGTCGATCGGGAACTGGTCGGTGTCCCAGCCGTTCTGGTAGTCGCCGCGGTTGGCGTCGATCGAACCGAGCATTCCGGCATCGACGGCGCACTGCAGTTCATGCTCGAATGTATGGCCGGCCAGCGTGGCGTGATTGACCTCGATATTGACCTTGAAATCCTTGTCCAGCCCGTGCGCCCGCAGGAATCCGATCACGGTCTCCGTGTCGGCGTCGTACTGGTGCTTCATCGGCTCCATCGGTTTGGGTTCGATCAGGAAGTTGCCCTTGAACCCCTTCGAACGGGCGTAGTCGCGGGCCATGCGCAGCATGGTGGCCATGTGCTCCTTTTCACGCTTCATGTCGGTGTTGAGCAGCGACATGTAGCCTTCGCGGCCGCCCCAGAAGACGTAGTTCTCGCCGCCCAGTTCGATCGTGGCGTCGATGGCGTTCTTGATCTGCAGCATGGCGCGGGCCGCGGCGTCGAAGTCGGGGTTGGTCGATGCGCCGTTCATGTAGCGGGCGTGGCCGAAGACATTGGCCGTGCCCCATAACAGTTTGATGCCGGTTTCGGCCTGTTTCTGCTTGGCGTAGGCTACGATCTCCCGGAGGTTCTTTTCGTACTCTTCGGGCGTCGCGGCTTCGTCCACGAGGTCTACGTCGTGGAAACAATAGTACTCGATGCCGATCTTCCGCATGAATTCGAAACCCGCGTCCATCTTGGCTTTCGCGCGCTCGATCGGACATGCGGACTCGTTCCACGGGAAGGTTTTGGTGCCGCCGCCGAACTGGTCGCCGCCTTCGGCGCAGAGGGTGTGCCACCACGCCATCGAGAAACGGAACCAATCCTTCATCTTGCGGCCTTTCACGACTTTTTCGGGGGCGTAGTAACGGAAAGCCATCGGGTTCTTCGACTCCGGGCCTTCGAATTCGATCTGTCCCACGGTGGGGAAATACTGTTTTGATGCCATGATATTGAATGATTTTCAGGTTGTTATTCCATTCTTTTCTCTACTTCCCGGACCCATGCCCGGTAACCTTCTTCCAGCGTCTCTCTGTCAGCTTCGGCGGGGTTCACTACCTCCAGCCTGCGCAATGCGGCGAACGCTTCGCCGCGCGTCTTGTAGTAGCCGGCGCCCAGCGCCGCGCCGCGGGCTGCGCCCAGCGCGCCGTCGGTATTGAACAGTTCGATGCGGGCGCCCGTGAGCGTCGAGAGCGTCTGCCGGAAAAGCGGCGAGAGGAACAAGTTTGCTGCGCCTGCGCGGATGACGTCGGGGCGCACTCCCAGCCCGCGCATGATGTCGATGCCGTAGCGGAAGGAGTAGGCGATGCCCTCCTGCGTCGCACGCAGGAGGTGCGCCGTGGTGTGGCGGTTGAGGTCCAGTCCGATGATTCCGGCTCCGGGGCAGCGGTTGCAGAGCATCCGTTCGGCTCCGTTGCCGAAAGGTACGACCAGCACTCCTTCGGAGCCTGCCGGCACGCTTGCGGCCAGCCGGTTCATCTCCGCGTAGTCGAGCGTCTCCTGCGTGACATTGCGGCGTATCCACGAATTCATGATGCCCGTGCCGTTGATGCAGAGCAGAATGCCGTAACGGGGATTGCTGGCCGTGTGATTGACGTGGACGAAGGTATTCACGCGCGACTGCGGGTCGGCTTGGCGTTTGTCCGTGACGCCGTATACCACGCCGCTCGTGCCGCCCGTCGCGGCGACTTCGCCCGCCTCCATGACGTTGAGCGAAAAGGCGTTGTTGGGCTGGTCCCCGGCGCGGTAGGAGATCGGAGTGCCTGCGGGGATGCCCAGCAGCCGTTCGGCCGCTTCGTCCGTGCGGGCCTCCGTGCCGATCGAGACGCCGGCTTCGGGGATCGTCTCCTGCGGAATGCCGTACCATCCGGCCACGAAATCGGCCCGCCGCTCCTCTTCGAAGTCCCAGAGTATCTGCTCCGAAAGGCCGCTGACGGAGGTGGACATGCGTCCCGAAAGGCGGTAGGCGATGTAGTCGCCGGGGAGCATGAATTTGTATATCTGCGCGAATATGCCGGGTTCGTTGCGCCTTACCCACGCCAGTTTCGACGCAGTGAAGTTGCCCGGTGAGTTGAGCGTATGCGCGAGACAGAACTCCCGTCCGATGCCTTCCAGCGCTTCGGCCCCGATCTCCACGGCGCGCGAGTCGCACCAGATGATTGAGGGGCGAAGCGGACGGCCCTGCTTGTCGAGACAGACCAGTCCGTGCATCTGGTAGGTGATGCCCACCGACACCACGTCGCTCATTGCAAAGCCCTGCGCCGCAATGGTCCGAATGCCTTCGCAGACGTAATGCCACCACATTTCGGGGTCCTGCTCGGCCCAGCCGCTCTGCGGCGATCCGATGGGCATTTCGGTCGCGGGGTTGGCGGACGAGGCCGCGCACTCGCCCGACGCGATGTCCAGCAGCGATACCTTGACCGACGAAGAGCCTATGTCTATGCCTAAACTTTTCATATGTTATCTGTTGTTATGGATCAATACCTCCAGTTGTTGATGAATCCCAGCTTCAGCTTCGCTTTGAGCGCCTTTTTGTAGGCGTTTTTATTAAAGGTATAATATTGCGCCGGCTTGTGGGCTACGCCCTGTTCCCGTTCTGCGGTCGGGGTCAGAAACCCCGACGCGAGTATCTTCTTGCGGAAGTTGCGGTTGTCGATTTCGATGCCCAGCACTGCGCTGTAGAGGTTCTGGAGCGCGCGGATGGTGAATTTGCGGGGCAGCAGTTCGAAAGCCACGGGCGATTGCAGCATCTCGCGGCAGAGAACCGCCAGCGCCGCCGAAAGTATCTGCTTGTGGTCCATCGCCAGCCGCTGGATCGAATCGACATCGACCCATTGCGCGCCCTTGGCCGTGGTGTAGGCGACGGTACGGGTGTCGAGCTTCACCAGCGCGTAATATCCCACCGTCACCACGCGTTCGGTCCGTATGCCGTGATAGCGGTTGATCCACTCCAGCTCCTCGCCGCTCACCCGGTTGGGATCGGAGAATATATCCATCTGTTTGAGGTATACGTCCCGCAGTCCGGTGGCCTCTTCGAGCACACGGTAGGCGGCCTGCGGCAGCGTCTCGTTGTCGAGAATCATGGCGCCCGGCAGTTTGAGCTTGTCGAGACGGGTGTCGGGGGCATAGTAGCGCCGCTCGATCAGCAGCACTTTGAGCGACTTGCCGTTGAAACCGAACACGGCGCAGTCTACCGACAGCGATTGGTTCATCTGGATGGACATGGGGCTGGTTTTAGGTTGCAGACGTAAAATTATCCATTCGGCGGATGAAAAACAAACTTACGGCCGTTTTTACGCTAACTGTTCGGCGCGTATGCGCCCCTCGGCCCGGTGAGCGTCCGATTACGGGCGTCGGACAATAGTCGCTTTTTTACGCTAAGTCATTTCCGGCTGCGCGTCGGATCGTAAGTAACGCGGATAACGCAGTAACGCGGGCGTATGCCCGCGTTACTGCGTTATTGACGAGCAGCGTATCTGCCCGTGTCCGGCCGGTGCCGGGAGTTTGTTTTGGTTGCGCCGCGGTTCTCCGCCGCCTATGCGAAAGTCCCGAACCGGAATACGATTTTCTGGCAGTAGGTTTCGCCGGGTCTGAGCAGCGGCGACGGGAATTCGGGGTGGTTGACGGCGTCGGGGTAGTTCTGACATTCGATCGCCACGCCGTCGTAGTCGTTGTAACGGCCGCCCGACTTGGTTTCGGGGCATCCGCCTGCGAGCCAGTTGCCGGTGTAGATCATCACGCTGGGCTGCGACGAAAGCACCGTCACGCAGCGGCCCGAAGTCTGTTCGCGCAGACAGCCGACCTCGCCCAGAATGTTGGGCTTCCAGCCGTCGATGACGAACGGGTGGTCGTATCCCTTGAAATCGCGGATGTGGTTGAACTCCGAGTCGATGCCGGGGCGGAACGGACGGAATTCGCGGAAGTCCTGCGGCGTGCCCGCTGCGTCCAGCAGCCGGCCCGTGGGGATCTGCTTGTCGTTCATTTCGAGCACCTGCGAGCTGTTCAGGCGCAGCTGGTGGTCGAGGACCGACCCGCTGCCTTCGCCCGCGAGGTTGAAATAGACGTGGTTGGTGAGGTTCACCACCGTCGTTTTGTCCGTCCGGGCCAGATAGGTTATTTCGAGCGCATTCTCATCGTCGAAATCGAACACGGCCTCGACGTTCAGTTCGCCGGGGTAATTCTGGTCGCCGTCCTCCGAGAGGAGCGACATGACCACGCGGTTGGTCTCCACACGGCTCTCCCAGATGCGGTTGGCGAAGTTCTTCGTGCCGCCGTGCAGGTGGTTGGGGCCGTTGTTCACTTCGAGCGCGTACTCCTTTCCCTCGACGGTCATGCGGCCGAAAGCGATGCGGTTGGCGCAGCGGCCCACGCTTTTGCCCGACGCGGCTCCGTCGAAGAAGTAGCCTTCGGGATGCTTGTAACCCAGCACCACGTCGGCCATGCGGCCCTCGCGGTCGGGCATCGTGACGGAGACGATCGCCGCCCCGAAATTCGTGATTTTCACTTCGGCGCCCTTGTCGTTGCGCATCGTGTAGAGGATGATGGCTTCGCCCTCCGGCGTCATGCCCCATACGTGTTGTTCGATCTGTACCATTATTCTGCGGGTTTTAAGGTTGCGAGGATATGGTCGATGCGGCGCAGGGTCTCCTCGCGGCCGATGAACGCCGTGACGTCGTACATGCCGGGACCTTTGCCCGCGCCTACGAGCGCCAGCCGCAGCGTATTCATCACCTGCCCCATGCCGTATCCCTTCTCTTCGATCCAGCCGTGGACGATTTGTTCGGTGTTCTCTTTCGAGAAGTCGTCGATCGAGGCCAGTACGCCGCGCAGCTCGCGCAGGATTTCGGGGTTTTGGCCCTTCCAGTACTTCCGGGTCTGTTTCTCCTCGTATTCGGCCGGCGCCGTGAAGAAGAACGACGTGAGGTCCCAGAGGTCGGTGATGAACGTGGCGCGCTCCTTCATGATGCCTGCGGCCCGGCCTGCGACCTCGTCCGCGACTTCGATGCCGTGGTCGCGCAGGATGGGCTGGAACAGCGCAGCCAGCTCGGCGTCGCTCTTGTGGTGCATGTACTGGGCGTTGAACCATTTGGCTTTGTCGGGCTGGAAGCGTGCGCCCGATTTCGAGACGCGCTCCAGCGAGAAGCTGTCGATCAGCTCCTGCATCGAGAAGATCTCCTGCTCGGTGCCGGGGTTCCAGCCCAGCAGCGCCAGCATGTTGATGAACGCTTCGGGGAAATAGCCGTCCTCGCGGTAGCCGCGGGCCGTTTCGCCCGTCGGGGAGGTCCAGAAGAGCGGGAATACGGGGAAGCCCATCTTGTCGCCGTCGCGCTTCGAGAGCTTGCCGCCGCCCGTGGGTTTGAGCAGCAGCGGCAGGTGGGCGAATTCGGGCTGCGTGGCCTCCCAGCCGAAAGCGCGGTAGAGCAGGTAGTGCAGCGGCAGCGAGGGGAGCCACTCCTCGCCGCGGATGACGTGGGTGATCTCCATCAGGTGATCGTCCACGATGTTGGCCAGATGGTAGGTCGGCAGTGCGTCGGCCGACTTGTAGAGCACCTTGTCGTCGAGCGTCGAGGTGTTGACCTCCACGTCGCCGCGGATCAGGTCGTGCATCCGCACCGTCTCGTCGGCCGGCATCTTGAAGCGGACGACCCACTGGTCGCCGCGCTCGATGCGCGCCCGCACCTCGTCGGCCGGCAGGGCGAGCGACGTGGCGAGCCGTTCGCGTACCGAGGCGTTGTAGGCGAAGGTCTCGCCGCGTTCCTCGTACTGCGCGCGCAGGGCGTTCAGCTCGTCGGCCGTGTCGAAGGCGTAGTAGGCCCAGCCCGCGTCGACGAGTTGCAGGGCGTATTTCAGGTAGATTTCGCGCCGTTCGCTCTGGCGGTAGGGGGCGTGGGGACCGCCTTGCCCGACGCCCTCGTCGATATGGATGCCGCACCATTCGAGCGACTCGATGATGTAGGCTTCGGCGCCCGGGACGAAGCGCTGCGAGTCGGTATCCTCGATGCGGAGGATCATCTTGCCGCCGTGGCGGCGTGCGAACAGATAGTTGTAGAGTGCCGTGCGGACGCCGCCGATATGGAGCGGGCCCGTGGGGCTGGGGGCGAAACGCACCCGTACAGGTCTTGTCATTTCCGTGTATATAATTTAAATCCTTATACTCTCTTTTTTCCGGTCGCGGGTCTCTCCCGCCGCCTGCTTTTCGGCGCGGGAGCGGCCGACCCGAATCGGAGTGCGGCGTTTTGCCCGGGTCTGCCCGAGCCGACGCTATTTCAGTTCGATCCGATGCCGGTCGTCGGCCTCGTTCGCCGCACGGCGGCGTGCGTAGGCTTCGTATTCGGGCGTATGCGGGAAGTCGCGTGCCGCGTGCCGTGCCTCCCGCAGCGGGGCGATGCTGCCGGCGACGATCGCACCGACGGTCAGTGCGACGGCCGTTCCCGCCGCGATCCACATCCGACCGTCGCCGGTCAGCGCGGCGGCGAGGGTCAGCGCGAAGCAACTGCGTTCCGTCCAGTGCGAAGTCGCGATGCGGAGAATCCGTTCCGAGAGGTTCATGGCGGCACTATTTGATCCGATACTCGATGCGCATCGTGATGCGGGCCTTCTTGTGACGGCTCGCGGTGTTGAACGATCCGCCGGCCGAGAACTCCTCGTTGGCGTTGGCGCCCGTGATCTGGAAGACGCCCATGCGCGCCGAGGCTACGGCGCCGATGCCCGTTCCGGCGTTCTGCGCGATCTTCTCGGCACGCGCCCGTGCGTCGGCCGAAGCGCGTTCGATGAGCGACAGCTTCACGTCGTCGAGTTTCGTATAGTAGTAGTCGGGCTGGCGCGCCTCGATCGATACGCCCTGCGCGATGAGCGCCGAGATTTCGCGCGAGACGTTCTCCACCAGATCGACGTCCGTTGATTCGATGCTGAACTCCTGCCGCAGCGAGTACCCCGTGAAACGTTGTCCGGCGTAGTTGCCGTTGGCGCTGTATACGGTTTGGTAGGTCTTGTCGACGTTGACGAAGTTCCATACGACCTGCTTCGCGTCGATCCCCTTCGCTGCGAGGTAGTCGCTGACCTTGCGCTTGCTCTGTTCGATCCGGCGGTAGCCGTCGGCCGCCTCTGCGGCCTCGGCCGTCAGCACGCCGCTCCATACGATCAGGTCCGACTCGAACTCCGTTTCGCCCAGACCGGTTACGACTACCGTGTCCTGCGAGCGGTACTTGTAGGTGTAGGCGCGTCCCAGCAGATAGGCGCTCAGAATGATGGCGATGCCGATGATCGCATACTTGATGTGTTCCCTGTTCATGATGGCGAGATATTAGGTGTTTTATTTCGTGTCGGTTTCACGGCCGGCTCGCGGAAAGATTCCGATGCACCGGCGGATTCCGTCCTTCCGTTTCGCGCGATCAGACGTTGAAGAGGAAGTGCATGATGTCGCCGTCCTGCACGACGTACTCCTTGCCCTCGATGCCGATCTTGCCCACGTCGCGGCACGCCTTTTCGGAGCCCAGCGTCACGTAGTCGTCGTACTTGATGACCTCGGCGCGGATGAAGCCGCGTTCGAAGTCGGTGTGGATGATGCCGGCCGTCTGCGGCGCCTTCATCCCCTTGCGGAACGTCCATGCG
>ENA-OZGA01000382-OZGA01000382.1-human-gut-metagenome-genome-assembly--contig:-NODE-382-length-20837-cov-4.647195_pt1 | contig 20837 bp, 23 predicted proteins | sample MGYA00245112_ERZ653649 | MGnify/ENA primary metagenome ERZ653649 (study PRJEB26926, sample SAMN06165071) | human gut metagenome | biome: ENVO:00009003; feature: ENVO:2100002; material: ENVO:00002003...
CGAGATGCTCAGGAGTCTCGTGGGCTCGGAGATGTGTATAAGAGACAGCCGTGGCTTCTTCAATAGCATTGAGATCCTCGCGCTGCAGGTTTTCAATCAAGGCAATTTCCGCCGCTTCCTGCGGTGCATAGTCTCGCTCAATGGCGGGAACTGCCTTTAAACCGGCCAGCCTGGCCGCCCTGAGACGCCGTTCTCCGGCGACGAGCACATACGTACCGTCGTCATTCCGTTGGACCAAAAGGGGCTGGACCATGCCGTACTGGCAGATAGACTGGGCTAATTCCTGGAGGCTTTCTTCTGAAAAGGATTGCCGTGGCTGATGTGGATTGGGAACGATGAGGCCTATGTCGAGTTCCATAGTTCCCTTTTGGGAAAGGGCCTCTTTTTTATCGGCTTCATCAATCTTTTTTTCCCGCAAGCCCAACGAGCCAAGGCGGTTTCCTAATTTTGAATTGCTGCCGAGTCCCAATTTTTTAGTCGACACGGCGAATCACCTCTCTGGCTAATTTTTTATAGACTTCTGCACCCCGGGAATGGGGATCATACGTCGTAATCGGTTCTCCGTGGCTCGGCGCTTCTCCTAAACGGACATTACGGGGAATGATGGTATGAAACACCTGACCGCTGAAATATTTCTTTACCTCTTCCGTTACCTGAAGGGATAAATTTGTTCTGCCGTCATACATCGTAAGGAGCAGACCTAACAGTCTCAAATCCGAATTTAAACTATCGCGGACCAAATTGACTGTCTGCATGAGCTGAGCCAGTCCTTCGAGAGCATAAAATTCACACTGTACGGGAATCAATATGTGATCAGCTGCCACGAGGGCATTTATCGTCAAGAGTCCTAGTGAAGGCGGGCAATCGATGAGAATGAAATCATACGCCTTTTGGACGGTAGAAAGATAAGCAGATAAGGATCTTTTCAAAGCCTGCTCCCTATGATCCATCGAAACGAGTTCGACTGCCGCCCCAGCCAGATCGATGGTCGCCGGCAAAAGAAAGAGTTTTTTCACCATTGTCTTCTGTACCACGTCTTCCATGGGAACCTTGTCGATGAGGCAATCGTATAGGTTACACTGGAGCCCTTCTTTATCTACTCCCAGTCCACTCGTGGCATTGCCCTGTGGATCGAGGTCGATTAATAATGTTCGTTTGCCGCTCTCAGCCAGGCAGGCGCTAAGATTGATACTCGTCGTCGTTTTGCCAACGCCGCCCTTCTGGTTTGTCACGGCAATGATATGTGCCAACGGAGTCACCTCATTTCTCAATTTCCTTCAAAGTCTATATTATAGTATACCATAGGAAAAGGGTCTCAACTAGTGCCATGGAAGAAATATTACACCTTGTTAAACCTTGATTTTTACTATGACAAACGTCAAAAACTTGATATAATGGCTATGGATATACATACTATAAACGAGATGTGCTGTCATCCCGGGAAAAGAGGATATATTATGCCTGTATATAATGGAATGTTAAAACATATCGATACAGACCGCGTCCGTGACCTTGCGTCTCAGCGGGGTACTACAGACGTGTCGACTGAAGATATTGAAACGATTTGTGACCGCGTCGTATCACTGGCAACGCCGAAAAGCGTATTTTACCAGTTTTATTACGAACCGTCGACACACACAATTTTATGTAATGACCCCTTTGATGTCGAAGGAGCGACAGTCCAGTCATATCTGGACAGAACAGAAGTCGTCATCATGATGGCGTCGACTATCGGCAAGGCCGTAGAAGATGAAGTAGACGCATTATTCTTACAGAAAAAATTCCATAAAGGCGTTATCATGGACTCGGCCATTACCGTTGCTACGGAGCAGGTCTTCAACCAGCTGTGTGGCCACATCGATGGCTTTGGCGCACCAGAAGGATATAAAATTGTCTGGCGCCTGTCACCAGGAATGGAAGATTTCCCGCAGCGTCAGCAAGCTGATATTGCCAGAGCCGTATTAGGTGGCCAAATCGGTTTATCCATGACAGAAACAGGGATGATCGTTCCCCGCAAGACGATTACTGCTATTTCCGGTATGAACCGCGTCGGCGGCGGCAGTTCCTGCAGTGCTGGCGGCTGTGCTCATTGCTCAGGCTGTCACTAAATGCGACAACAGCATAGATACGACAAAAGAGCTGTGAGAATCACAGCTCTTTTGCGTATTCGTTATGGTTTCATCTATACTTCTTAGAAGATTGTCTTTAAGATAATCGTCTGGCTCCGGTTCGGACCGACTGATACGATCCCCAGAGGAACCCCGACAAGTTCGCTAATCCGTTCTACATAACGGCGGGCATTTTCCGGCAATTCTTCATAGGTCTTGCACGCGGAAATATCGGTCTTCCAGCCTGGTAACTCTTCATAAATAGGTTCTACGTTTTCAAGGATATCCAGGCTAGCCGGATATTCAACTAATACGCGACCTTCGTACTTATAACCGGTACAGATTTTAATGGAATCCAGTTCATCGAGGATATCGAGACGGGTAATGGCGAGATAATCGAGGCTGTTGATCATAGCAGCATAATGGACAACAGCCGTATCGAGCCAGCCACAGCGACGGGGACGGCCTGTAACGGTACCAAATTCATGGCCTTTGTCCTGGAGGTATTTACCTACTTCATTACGTTGTTCAGCTGGGAACGGGCCGGCACCTACACGTGTCGTATATGCCTTTACGACGCCGACGATGTTATTCATGCGACGCGGACCGACACCGGAACCAGTACAAGCACCACCGGCAGTCGGGTTGGAACTCGTGACAAAGGGATACGTGCCATGATCGATGTCGAGCATCGTTGCCTGCGCACCTTCAAAAAGGACCTTTCGGCCTTCTTTGATGTACAGGTTTGCCGAATAGTTCGTATCCTTTACGAAAGGACGAAGCCGTTTGGCATAGCCCATATATTCATTGAAAATCGTGTCGAAGTCAAAGCCTTCACAACCATAGTATCGTTCAAAGAGACGATTCTTAAGCTTCAGGTTTTCCTTTAATTTTTTTGCAAATACATGTTCGTCGAGCAAATCTTCCATGCGGATACCGACGCGGTTAATCTTGTCGGCATAGCAAGGACCGATACCATTTTTTGTCGTGCCGATTTTGGCATCGCCTTTCAGCTTTTCATCTTCTTCATCAATGCGTACATGATAGGGCATGATAACGTGAGCTCGCGTAGAAATTTCCAGCGTACTTACTTTGACACCCTTGGCGGTCATACCATCCAGTTCTTCTAAGAGTACCTTCGGGTTTACGACGACACCGCTGCCGATGATGCAGGTCTTATCACTGAATAAGATACCTGACGGCAGAAGCCGCAAAGCGAAAGATTTATCGTCAACGACAACTGTATGCCCTGCATTGTTCCCGCCTTGTGAACGAATGACGACATCAGCCTTTTGTGCTAGATAGTCAACGATTTTGCCTTTGCCTTCGTCACCCCATTGGGTGCCTAATACCATTGCTGTAGCCATTGCTTCAACATCCCTTCATTAACAACAAAATTTTGGGATCATCCAATGCATGACCCCATACGGTTTCTATTATACACGAAAACAGCTCATGTGCATACTAAAAAGCGCCAGTTTTCTAAATAAATTTGTCACGTCCTGCATGACGAATGTATACAGCTCGCATATACACCTCATATTAGGAAAGTTATTTTGCTGCAACGCCCGTCGTTCCCATTCCTTTCTCCCGTCCTTTAGTACCATTGCAGGAACAGTTGAATATATACCAATAATATAAATGGTTTCTGCATTGACAGGAAAAATTCCATACGATACAATCATATTCATCAACCTAAGAAAGGATGATCATCATGGCCGCACCAACTGATTTTTCCAACCGTCCTTTTACTGCGACAGGATCCACGTTGTCGACACGCAGCATTGTGTTTGCTGTCATCGTATCTATCATTACATTCGGGATATACGGCCTCTATTGGTTCGTCAAAATGACCAATGAGATTCACATGTTAGCAGGCCAGAAGACATCTGCATCGGGTATATGGGCTCTTGTCTTTTCGTTCATTACCTTTGGTATCTATGGATTTTACTGGGTTTATAAGATGGGTGAAACCCTTAACATGGCCAAGCGTAACAGAGGCCTTCACGCTGCAAGTAGCGATACGATCATTTATCTTCTGTTTTCCTTGTTTGGGCTAGGGATTATCAGTGTCATTCTCATGCAGAGTACCATGAATACCCTCATCGAAATGGATAAAGGCGTGTAATCTTCACAAAAAAAAGATGCTCCCTCCGTGGGAAGCATCTTTTTTTGTTGCCATTTATAGATCCTTGGATCAGCCCAAGGTCTTTGTCAGGAAATCTGCCGTGCTGGCGAGATAGTCGACCTGGTAACTTTCGATATCGCCTTTATCGCAATGGGCTGCAAATTGTGGGTCAATCGGTAATTTAGCCGTATGTTTGATGCCATATTTTTCTGCCGATTCATCGACATGGCTCGGCCCGAAAATCTGTGCTTTTTCGTGGCAGTGGGGGCATTCAAAGTAGCTCATGTTTTCAATGAGGCCTAAAACAGGAACGTTCATGAGTTCAGACATGCGCAAGGCCTTTTCTACGATCATCGATACGAGTTCCTGCGGCGATGTGACGACGAGGATGCCTTCAATCGGCAAGCTCTGGAATACCGTAAGAGGTACATCGCCAGTTCCCGGAGGCATATCGACAAACATGTAATCTATATCACCCCACATGACGTCGGTCCAGAACTGTTTAACGGCACCAGAAATAACAGGACCACGCCATACGACAGGCGCAGCTGCATCTTCCAGGAGGAGGTTCATGGACATAACTTTGATGCCTTTTTTGGTTTCCACCGGATTGATGCCATTCTGGTCGCCTGTAGCGCGTTCGTTGATGCCGAACACCTTAGGAATGGACGGGCCTGTAATATCAGCGTCGAGAACGGCTGTTTTAAAGCCTTGCCGATTCATCTGAACAGCCATGAGAGACGTGACGAGGGATTTACCTACGCCACCTTTGCCACTTACGACGGCAATAACGTGTTTGACATGCGTGCCTTCATGAGGCGCTGCCAATAAGCTTTGTGGTTCTGTCCGGCTCGAGCAGTTGCTGCCGCAGCTGGAACAGTCGTGATTACATTCTGCCATAGTGTATCAAACTCCTTTTTTTTCGGAAAGGGAAGGATTTTCGTCCCCATTATTTTTATCTTGTATCCGGCAACACCACCGGTCACAGGAACCAGCACGGTCACACACCTTGATTTTACCACCTTGGATTACTAGTCGTTTGCCTTCAACGAGAGCGACAGCCACTTTATGGCGTGCCGACTCGTATATCCCCGTAACCGTGGTGCGACCTACACTCATTTGAATGGCAGCCTGTTCCTGTGTCAAACCGACTACATCCATAAGCCTGATTACTTCGTATTCGTCAATAGTCATGACGATCGTATCTGTACACGCACTATCAATAGGTGCAAAGGTATCTTGGCTCGGCAGAGAACAGACACACCGGCAACGCTGAGGTCGTGCCATGGAAAACCCCCTCCTTTACTCTGACGGTACGAGATAGGACTACTCACTATCTACACCCATATTATACAATATATTTGACATATGACAAGGACGCCGGGACGGCTCGCGTCTTGTCTACTGCCTCTAGCCACCTATCCACGCCACGGCTGCGTCATCGTCATTCAACAGAGTTACGGCTATGCTTCCTTCCTCTTCCTTGCTATGGCACGGATATACGACCATAGCCAGCAGAACGAAGCGAGTCGTCCCTGCTAGTTTTTTATTTTTTTGTTAAATGCTGATTTTAGTCGAACGAACCAGGTTTGCTTTTTTATTCTTTTTTTGTTAGATTGGCTTGCCGGCTGTGTCGTTTAATCATCTACCGGCTCAGAAATTACCACCACGTCGTACATATAAAAATCTCACGCCTCAAAACTTCCTACTATCTATGTATCACCTTAGCCCGTCGACAGCGTCGACGCCAGCCCGTTGTGATAGGAAAGATTTTAGTTTATAATGGTATCATATATGAATCTTGTATTGAGAATACACTAAAAGAGGAGATATAGTATGTTATTTGATTCTTGTACGATTGGTGGCGTTTCTGCCTCCTGTCCTATCGTCCGTTCTGCAACGTTTGAGGGAATGGCCGATGAGCAGGGGCATCCAAGAAAGAGACTATTTACCATGTATGGTGACCTCGTTTCTGGTGGTGTCGGCATTATCATTACCGGCATGATTGGCACATCCAAAGTAGAGCCGCATCAGCATCATCAGCTTTTGTTAGATGATGACAGTTGCATCGCTCCTTTAAAGGAATTGACCCAATTTGTCCATGAAAAAGGTGGAAAAATCATAGCGCAGCTCGTCGTCATGGGCTCAGCTATTTTAGTACCTGAAGGAGAAAACCGCATCATTATCAGCCCTAGCGGCGTTCCCGAAAAAATGGGCCGTCACGTACAGGAATCGGTAGCTCTCTCAAAGGAACAGATTGAAGGTCTTGTCCGCGACGTAGCCAATGCGGCCCACCGAGCCGTAGAAGCCGGTTTTGACGGCATTCAATTCCACGGTGCCCACGGCTATTTAGCCAGCAAATTCCTGACGCCTTATTTCAATCAGCGAACCGATGAATACGGCGGATCTCTGGAAAACAGGGCCCGCTTCCTCCGTCAATGCATCGCTGCCATCTGCAATGCCGTCGGTCCTTCCTATCCCGTATGGGTTAAAATCAACAGCGGCGACTTCATGAAAGAAGAAGGCATGACGCCAGAAGAAAGCCAGACAGTCATGACATGGCTTGCAGAAGACGGTGTCAATGCCATCGAAGTTAGTGGCGGCAGCTCAGCTTCACTTCCTCGTAAGGGGCCGATTCGTGCCATCAGACGAACGAAAGAACCCATGTATTTTGCGTCCTATGCAAAAGCGGCCGCAACGGCACTAAAAGGGAAAACCGATGTAGGTGTCGTCGGCGGCTGGCGTGATGTCAACGAATTGGAAAAGGCTCTGGAAACGACAGATTTAGCCTTTATTTCCCTCTGTCGCCCCTTCCTCCGCGAGCCAGGTCTCCTGAAGCGGTGGAAGGAAGGTAATCGGGAACCAGCAACGTGCATTTCCTGTTCCCGTTGCTTCGGCGATACCGATGTAGATTGTATTTTCCACAAGAACGAAACGTCTGAATCATAGGAGTGACAGCTATGGTAGCAGTTGCCATCAGTACCATTCTCATCATGGCCCTCGTCGTCATCCTTTTCGTTCCGCTTTCGTATCAGGTCTACGTCGATATGACGTCGCCCTTTTACATCGAGTGGTCTCTTTCATGGGCCGATCAGGGTTTCAGTTATACCTGGTCGTATCGCTTTGGCGAGCGGCCTGAGCGCCATTATATAGTGGCATGGAAAGAAAAGGACGTATCACAAAAGGGACCCCCTTCATCTGTAGAAACAGCGCCAGACCGGCAAGAAGAAGAGCCTCTTACGGAAGACGTCATCAAAAAGGCACTGGATGAAGAAACACCTCCTGCACACCATGACGATGCATTCTGGTGGAAACCCTATGTCCTGCAAGAACCGTTTCTCACAGCCTTAGGCACCTTTGTAGGAAATACGCTCTATCATTCCCGGATACGTTCCTGTCGCTTTTCAGGAACGTTAGGCCTTCCCTGTCCACATCAGACAGGCTATGCGGCTGCTATCATGTACGCCCTTTTCCCTCCCGATGCAGGAGGCTTGAACTTTACCTATTTTCACGAAGAATATACGTGCAAGATGACCCTTAGAGGCCACATTTATGGTGGTGTCCTTCTCGGATATGCCGTTTCATTCATCGTATCGAAACCGATGCGCTCCTTATTGAACCGCCAGAGACAGCGGAGAAAGGAACTCTCTCATGGATAACGCATACATCAAGAACAACTTGGAAACGATTTTTGAAAACTTTAAAGATATGATTAAAGTGGAAACGGTCGTCGGCGAAGCCGTTCATATTGGCGACTGCATCCTCGTGCCCTTTGTCGATATAAGCTTTGGCTTTGGCACAGGCGGTCTGAATGGAAAGACTGAAACAGGCCGTCAATCGGCTGGTGGCGGCGGTGGTGCAAAAATGGAGCCGACAGCAGTCCTCGTCATCAAGGGCGATCGCGTTGAAATGTTTTCCATCAAAAAAGACGGCTATCAGGCATCGGCATTCCAAAAACTCCTGACTATGGCTCCTGAAATCATCGATAAGTTAAAAAAAGATAAATATATCTATATAAAAGATGACGATGTTGCCGTTGAGGATACCTCCGAAGACGGACAAGGCCATTCCATCCATAATGATAACGAAAATAATGAGAACAAATAGAAAAATTTATCACAGTATCGTCACAGACATTGTACTTTTTAAATTATTCTGATATAATTACTTATCAGATAGCACCCTTATATTGGTGAGTATCAAGGAGGAAAATAGAATGAAATTAAAAAAACAACTGGCTTCCCTTGCCGTAGTAGGGATGATGAGCATGATTGCCGCTTCTTCTGCTTTTGCTGCAGGTGTTGGCTATGTCAATTTTGACACCCTCGTACAGTCTCACAAAGACTTCCCCAAAGTAAGTGCACAGATGCAGTCTGCTATCAAAAATGCTAATCAGGAATTTGCTAAAAAAGCGCCTACCTTGAAGACAGATAAGGAAAAACAGGAATTGGGCCGTCAGCTCGCTCAGAATTTGAGCAAACTTGAAAACAGCCTCATCGTTCCTATTGAAAAAGATGTAGTCAACAAAGTAGAACAAGTACGCAAGGATAAAAACCTTGATTGCATCGTTGCGCAAGGTGCCATCATTGCTGGTGCAAATAACGCAACAGACCAGACCGAAGAAGTTGCAAAACTTTTAAAATAATCGCATATCGTAAGCTGTAACCCGTAAAGGTTACAGCTTATTTTTTTTCAATTAGTTGATTTATTCATCTTTTTATTTGCCTCTTTTCAGACGTTTTTTCTACTTTTATGAGTTATGACTCATGACAAGATATATATTTCCTTATTTCAGTAAATTCACTATTTTTTTCTCTTTTATATCTTATCGCTATGAAAAAGCTCTTCTTATTTTGAAAATATGTATCATTCTTCTTGACATATACCCCGTATGGGTATATGATATGTCCAGATACCCCAATAGGGTATATTGGTATCATATAGCAATGAAGGAGTACGATCATGGAAGAAGAAAAAAAACTGTCTGCCCATAGCTGTGCCTGTTCAGGCATGAAGCACAAATATCGCGACAAAGACGGCAAAGAATACCGCAGCCTCATTTGTCGACTCAATCGCATCGAAGGCCAGATTCGCGGCATACGCAATATGGTCGAACACGATCGCTACTGTGTTGATATATTGATGCAGGTCAGTGCCGTCCAATCTGCCTTGAACAGTTTCAACAAAGAGCTCTTGAGCTCCCATATAAAATCCTGCGTTGTTGACGACATTCGGTCAGGAAATGATGAAGTCGTCGATGAACTCGTTACAATGTTACAAAAGCTTATGAAGTAGGTGATATCATGAAAAAAGAAAAATACTTGATCACTGGTATGAGTTGTTCTGCCTGCTCAAACCGCGTCGAAAAAGCCGTCCAGAAACTGGATGGTATGGATCAGGTAACCGTCAATTTACTGACGAACAGCATGCAAGTGTCATATGATGATAAAAAGGTATCGTCGTCAGATATTGTCAACGCCGTTACCGATGCAGGATACGGTGCATCCCTCGATGGAGGGGGAAACACCAGCTCGGCTCCTGCAAAAAAAGTCACCATGGCCGATATAGCCCGCAAAGAAACGGAATCCATCAAAAAGCGCCTTATCTGGTCTGTCGTCTTCCTCATTCCAGTCATGTACATCGCCATGCACCAGATGTTCAACATGTACCTCGGCATACCTGTTCCCTCCATTGTCGCCACAATATTTCACGGTGATGCCAACGCTATTACGTATGCGTTCACGCAATTCTTACTCATTTTGCCTATTATGTATATAAACCGGAAATACTATATAAACGGTTTTAAGACATTAGCCCACGGTGCCCCGAATATGGATACCCTCGTAGGACTTGGGTCTATGGCAGCTGCCGTCTATGGCGTCTTTGCCATTTTCCGTATGAGTTGGGGCATGGGACACGGTGACTGGATCCTCGTCGCCACATACAGTACAAACCTGTATTTTGAATCGGCTGGCATGATTGTCACGCTCATCGATATTGGCAAATACCTTGAAGCCCTTTCAAAAGGAAAGACGAGCAAAGCCGTAGAACGACTTATGGATTTAGCGCCAAAGGAAGCTACAGTCCTGCGTAACGGCACGGAAGTCGTCATTCCTGTCGAAGATCTGGCTATTGGCGATGAAATCATCGTTCGTCCCGGCGAAAACATTCCTGCTGACGGAATGATTACAGAAGGCTCTACGAGTATAGATGAATCGGCCATTACAGGTGAAAGTATTCCTGTAGAAAAACAAGTCGGTGACTCTGTTACGTCAGCTACGCTCAATAAGACAGGATTTATTCATTTTACGGCCCGTCGCGTCGGGAAAGATACGACGATCAATCAAATTATCAAACTCGTCGACGAAGCTAGCGCCAGCAAGGCACCGATTGCAAAATTAGCCGATACGATTTCAGGCATCTTCGTCCCAGTCGTCATTACCATTGCCGTCATAACCGGACTCATTTGGTATTTTCTCCTAGGCGCTACAGCAGAATTTGCCTTTTCGACAGCCATTTCCGTTCTTGTCATCTCCTGCCCGTGTGCCTTAGGTCTGGCTACACCGGTTGCCATTATGGTAGGTACGGGTAAGGGCGCGGAAAATGGCATCCTCATCAAATCTGGGGAAGCCCTGGAAATTGCCCATTCCATTGATACCGTTGTCATGGATAAGACTGGTACCATAACAGAAGGTCGTCCTCAGGTGACAAATGTTCTGGCTTTTACAGGTACAGAAGAAAATCTACTTACTATTGCAGCTGCTTTAGAACAGGGGAGCGAACATCCGTTAGCTGAATCGATTATGACGTATACTAAGAATCACCACATTACGCCAGGACCTGTCTCTGATTTTAAAGCCCTCTTTGGAAAAGGCATTGAAGCAACCTATAACGGCGTCCACTATTATGCTGGCAACGCCCGTCTCATGGAAGATAAACATATTCCTACAGGCCCTTGGACAGATGACGTATCCCGTCTTGCCGATGAAGGCAAAACGCCGCTTGTATTTGCCAACGATGACGGCGTCATTGGCATCATTGCCGCTGCTGATATGGAAAAAGCAAGCAGTGCCAAGGCCATTTCTGAATTTGCCAAAATGGGCATTGACGTAGTCATGCTGACAGGTGATAATAAACGGACTGCAGAAGCCATTCGGACACGTCTCCATATTCCAAAGGTCATCGCAGAAGTATTGCCACAAGATAAAGAAACGCATATTGCAGCCTTACAGGCTCAGGGACATAAAGTCGCTATGATTGGCGATGGCATCAACGATGCGCCCGCTCTGGCAAAAGCAGATTTAGGCATTGCCATCGGTGCCGGAACAGATGTAGCTATTGAAAGCGCTGATGCCGTTCTCATGCGCAATGACCTTTTAGATGCCGTAACAGCCGTTAAGCTCAGCAAAGCCGTTCTGCGAAATATCAAAGAAAATCTGTTTTGGGCCTTCTTCTACAATGCCATTTGCATTCCGTTAGCAGCCGGTGTCCTGTACATTCCTTATGGAATCCACCTGAATCCTATGATGGGTGCTGCTGCCATGAGCCTTAGCAGCTTTACCGTATGCATGAATGCATTACGACTCCGTTTCTTCCACGTCGACCACGGCACTGCCTATGTTTCACGTGAAACAAATAGCTCCGACGGCAGTGCTTCTTCTCACAATATAGGAGAAACAACGACGGTACGTGCATCCTCTCCAGTGCCCTCCCATGCCTACACGATTTCCATTGAAGGTATGATGTGCCAACACTGCGTCAGCACCGTCACGAAAGCATTACAATCTATAAAAGGTGTCACGTCTGTTCACGTCGATTTAGACGCAAAGAAAGCCAACGTCGCCAGCATCCAACCGATTCAGACAGCTCAAATGAATTCTGTCATCACAGCTGCTGGATATACAGTAACTCAAATTTTACCAAAGAAAGAAGACGATGAAATCATGAAAACAACATTACACATTGAAGGCATGATGTGCGCACACTGCCAGAAACACGTCCATGAAGCATTATCCGCTATGGATGGTGTCACCGCCGTATCGGTAGATCTGGAAGGCAAAAAAGCCGATGTAGAAGCAACCCGCGACATTCCGCAAGCTGAATTTAAAAAGGTCATTGCAGATGCAGGCTATGAATTAGTCTGATTCGCACATAAAAGCAACCAAAAAAGGAGCTCTCATGAGCTCCTTTTTTAGTTGCCTTATAAAAGTCCGTACCGCACACCTAAGGCAAATTGAACGATGTAAATGACGAGAATTCCATATTTTACGACCTTATTCTGACGGCGATGATCAAATATATAAATACCGAAAAAAGCGCCGACGCTACCGCCTATCAGAGCCAGTATAAGAATATAACCGTCATGTACGATACGTTTTCCCTTTTTGCTGTAGTGCTGATCTACACCAATGAGTGCAAACGCAATGACATTGATGGCAAGAAGGAAATACATGAACTGAGATGAAAAAACAACTTCCATACAACACCGCCTTACACGCACTAACTACTGTATATTCGTATCTTCATTGTACCATAAAACGAACAGAGACGGAAAATGTTTCACGTGAAACATTTCCGTCTCTGGTTTTTTATCGTATTACGAATGACTATCTATCGGCATGTGAAAGACAAAAGACGTTCCTTTTCCTTCCGTGCTGAAAGCTTCAATAGTACCGCCATGACTGATGACAAACTGTCGTGCCAGGGCAAGGCCGATACCACTGCCACCACTTTGCCGGTTGCGAGACTTTTCACCGCGATAAAAATATTGAAAAATTTGTTTCAAATCTTCTTTACTGATTCCAGGCCCTGTATCAGAAATGATCGTCTTAATATACCGTTTCTGATTAAGCGTAACGACTTTCGTATAAATAGCGATAGAACTTCCATCAGGTATATAGCGAATGGCATTATTCAAGATATTGTAAATAACTTGATTCATGCGGTCAGGATCCATAGAAGCAAGAGGAAGCGGTTCTTCCAGATGCAGTGTCAGATGAAGAGATTTTTCATCGAGAAGGGGTTCCATCATACTCACGGCCCGGCGAAGGAGCGTATTCATATCTATGTTTTGCTTATGAAGAACAAGCTCATTTACTTCCGCTAAAGACAAATCACGCAAATCCTGAACGAGACGACTGAGTCGCAGCGTTTCATCTTCCATCGATAGGAGCATTTTTTTATCACACGGAATGACATCATCAATCATTCCTTCCAGATTACCTTGCAAAATAGCAAGCGGTGTCCGTAGCTCATGAGCGATATTGGCAAAAAGTTGACGGCGCATATGATCATTTTTTTGAAGCTGCCGCGACATATCATTAAAAGTTTCCGACAAAAGTCCTACTTCATCGCGCCGTTCAATGGGAACGGTCTTACCATAATCGCCACGGCCAATGGAGCGGACTGCCTCTGTCAACGTCGATAAGGGACGAGTCATGGCCTTGATGACGACATAGCTGATGGCGACGCTGAGCACGACCATCCCCAAGCCTACCCATAAGAGCGATTGGTGAACGGCACTGATATACGTTTCTTCGGCAAAGCCGTGCATCATGCGCCCACCATGGCCCATCATCATATGGTTCATTTGCAAATATTGGGAAAAATGTGTATTCATCTGATTATTGACCAGTATCAGCAGAATGGCTATAGTCAAAAAGAGCAGGATAAAGACCATGAGCGTCAGCCGAAAAGCAATGGTATCATACTTATTCATGGCCGCCTCCTGAAAATTTATAGCCAATACCATAGACCGTCAGGATATACGTAGGGTGGCTTGGGTCCGGCTCGATTTTCTTTCGTAAATTTTTGACGTGCGTATCTATGGTCCGTTCATACCCTTCAAACCCATATCCTCCTTGTATCTTGTCCATGAGCTGCATCCGACTGAAGACACGATCCGGGTTAGCTGATAGCACACGGAGAATAGAAAATTCCGTTGGCGTTAAATCGATGACGTTTCCATGGCGCCGCAATAAAAATTTGTCTACATCTATTTCGAGATCTCGTATGTGTATCTGCCGAGACCGTTGGATTACTTCACCGTTAGCACGACGTAACAGGCTATTGACGCGGGCAATCAATTCTTTCACGTGAAAAGGCTTTGCCACATAGTCGTCTGCGCCAATAGAAAAACCGACGAGACGATCTGTTTCATCATCTTTTGCCGTCAACATGATGATGGGAATATCGCTGAACTGTCGAACGCGACGGCACACTTCAAAGCCATCCATGCCTGGAAGCATCAAATCTAACAGCATGATTTGTGGAGAGCGGCTCCGCAGGATATGAAGAGCCGTCTTTCCATCATGGGCAATATAAACAGTAAATTGCTCCTGTAAAAAGTATGATTCTAAAAGGGAACAAAGCTTCTCATCATCATCGACAACGAGGATGGAATGAATACTCATACAAACACTCCTTCTCTGTATAAAACACGCAAGTATAAGAACTGTCATTTTATTCATAAGGGTAAAAAACTAATGTGTCATCAACATATTCAGCTAAATAAATATCTCTCAACTCATATCCCTGACGCTGTAATTCATGCTGCAGCCAATCTTCATCTTCGTCGATGAGATGAAGGACATCCGTATTAATGAATCCATCTGTAATGATTGGGAAACGAATATTTCCTTCTCCTTGCTGGACGACGGTGAGCTGTCCATTTTGCTCCAACACAGCCCGTTTTACATCTTCAATACGTCTGATACCAGCAGCCCGAAGCTTTAAATGCAGTTCTACACCATTGATACCGTACTTCATACACGCAGAAGTCCTTATGTGCCCTTTTTCAATCAAGATAACCGGTTTTCCATCAATGAGGACCTTGAAAAATCGACTGTTCGATTTAATGAATTTAAGAGTCGTCACTAAAATTGTCCATATGATAAGGATGAGAAAGAACTGCAACAGACTGATAGAATCATTATAAATAACGCCACCAATGATGCCCCCTAAGACGTAATTCTGAATTTGATCCAATGCAGAATTAGGAGCAAGATTGCCTTTACCAAACACATTGATTTGAAAAATCAACGCCAACAAGCCAAGTCCTAATTTTGCAAACACCATGGAATAGGCTAACATAGATACACCTCCTAGGGATAGTCGACAATCTTAATATTTTTTTGAACCAAGTAGACCCGGCTGATACGATAGGCCATAAAACGAGTATCGAAGTCGATGCGGAAATAGTCATTGCCCCGTTTGACAATCATACCATCCTGCAAGCGTAGGGAATTAACGGCCAAATCGTGCGCATCAATAGCAATATTGTCTGAAAAATTCGATAGAAATAAGGTCATCTGAGAAATGTTTTCTTCATTTTGTCGATATTTCGTATACTCATCCCAGTTGGCTCCACAGAGAAATACGCCGACAAGAAAGAGAATGATACTGAGATCACGGTATTTTGATTTCATACGATTATGCATATATTTCACGCTAATACCAATCCATGCGACCAACACAATCATGATGAGGATAAATTGAAAGAGATTGTTCATATGTGTTTGCTGCACAATATAAGCATATGTATAAAAGGGCATGAAAAACCTCCTTACTGTTTCATGATACGGCTATCTTACGGCCATATAAGGGTTATACCTATTATATAGTATCGCCTTTTACCTCACAAGATTACCCATCCCTGTGAAAAGGAGATACGCAACGGCATCTCATACGGCAAAGACTTGTAACGCTTCAGAAGTCACACGTGGAACAACTGGATATAGCAAAAGACGCCGGTACGAAAATCCCGTACCGACGTCTTTGTATAGCAATCTATTTCATCTGCGCATTGTCGTGATTCATATGCATCTGATCATGGTTCATGTCCATCTGGTCATGGTTCATGTTCATTCCTTGTTCCATATGCATAGGAGCCTGTGGCGGAACATAACCGGTCAACTGAGGATCGGCCATACCAAAAACCATTGCCATATGGGTAAAGAAGATAAAGAGAATCATCAGAGCTAAATGGCGTTTCAGCCATGTTTTTTGATCGATACCTTTAAAGATTACTCCCAAACCTTGAAGCAATAAAAAGACGGCTGGAATGACCGCCAGGATATACGACCAGACGGCAATATAATCAATAGGTCCGCGCCATTCAATAGTCGGCACATAGGAACTAACGAGATACACAGCGACAATGATGAAAAATACACCTAAGAGAATCGTCACGCCATGGGCGATGGAATCCCATTTCTTGCTGCGTTCATCGTGATTGATGAGCGAAACAGTATCGGCTGCCAAAATCGTTTCAGCCATGACCATCGGCACGAGCATGAAGAGAATCAAAAACCACGGTTGATGGAGTGATAAGAGCTCCATATAATGAGTCATTACCATTTTTCTTTCCCCCTACTTACATATACATACTGTCAATACTATTTGTTACCAGCAGTTTCTAGGACCGTAACAGTCATCGCGACGATTGCTGTTTCCATTGGAATCGGAAAGAGATCCCATTTCCTGGGTATCATATCGGCCAGAACGACTGTACTGCGGCCCTGGACAATAGGATGTATCTTGTAAATCATAACAACGATAATATCCGTCGTTACGTGACGTTACAGAGGATGCTGCATCGTTATCAACAGCGAAAGATGTCATCGCCATGACAGACATGGCACCTACTAAAAACGAAATGATGATTTTCATAAGAACCTCCTTTTTTGTTGAGACTCAGCTCTGATGATATACATAGTATACCTATTAGATTCGAATGAAATATGGAGGAACTGTGAAGAAATTGTGAAGATACAGCTTGTACGCCTTACCCTCTCTACGGGAACAGAAAAAGGAGTACGCCCACAAGAGCATACTCCTTCTGTACGCACTATATCTACAATTCGTTGCCGATGATGATATTATCGATGAGCCGCGTCGTACCGATGAACACGGCTATAGCCAGGAGACACGGTCCCGATACGGTATCCGTTTCTTCAAGGTCCGGGAATGTGAATAGATCGACATAATCAATTTTTGCAAGTGGTTCTGTCTCTAGGGACTTCGTGACTATATCTTTCAGGACGGTCGTCGACGTTTCGCCTTGTTCATAGACTTCTTTTGCCTTTTTCAGGCTCTTAGACAAGATGACAGCAGCCTTCTTTTCATCGTCCGACATATAGGCATTGCGGGAACTTCTTGCAAGGCCTGACGGTTCACGGCAAATGGGAACCATATTGATGTGAACCGGTATATTCAGATCTTCCACGAAACGACGGACAACGACGACCTGCTGGGCATCTTTCTGGCCAAAGAAGGCTTCGTCTGCACGGGCAAGGTTAATGAGCTTCGTTACAACGGTAGCTACGCCGCGGAAATGAATAGGCCGGCGGGCACCGCAAAGTTTGTGCGTGATGTCGCCTTCGACATTGACATACGTACAATATCCTTTGGGATACATCTCTGACGGTTCCGGATGCCATACGGCGTCGACACCTTCTGCTTCGAGCTTTTTGCAATCTTCTTCAAACCGACGGGGATAGGCATCATAATCTTCGTTTGGCCCAAACTGCGTCGGATTGACAAAAACCGAAGCGATGACGACATCGCATTTCTTGCGGGCAGCCCGCATCAACGTCATATGGCCTTCATGAAGCGCTCCCATGGTCGGGCAGAGACCAATGGTCTTTCCTTCCTTTTTCAGAGCCTGCGTATACGCAGTAATTTCTGCTACAGTACGTAAAATTTTCATCGTAAACACTCCTAACTACTTTTCTATTATTGCTTTGTATCTGCTAATGCCTGCGTCCGTATGGCCTTTGTACGCCGTTCATCGCGACGGGCAAAGAAGTTGGCCAGAATGGAACCAGACACGTTATGCCACACACTGAATATAGCTCCGGGAATTGCCGCAACGGGATTGAAATATAACACGGCAAGAGACGCTGCCATCCCGGAATTTTGCATCCCGACTTCAATAGCAATGGTACGGGCTTTCTGACTATCCAGATGGAAAAGATGAGCCATGACATAGCCAAAAAAGAGACCAAAGCCATTGTGCAGGACGACGATTGCAAATAAGAGAAGTCCTACATCCATGAGCTTACTAGCGCTTAAGGCAACGACGCCGCCGACAAGAAGGACAATAGCCGTCACCGAAAGAAGGGGCATATAGGGCAATACATGGGATACAGCGCATCTGCAGAAATGATTCAAACAGAGTCCCAGTAAAAGGGGTAAGAGAACCATTTCCGCAATAGATATCATCATGGCTGTAAAGGATACTTCAATCCATGCACCTGCAAGGAGCCACGTCAGCGCCGGCGTCACAACAGGTGCCAGAATAGTCGTCGCCATGGACATAGAAACGGAAAGTGCCACATCACCGCGAGCTAAATAGGAAATGACATTCGATGCCGTCCCACCAGGACACGTACCGACGAGGATGACGCCAATGGCAATTTCTGGCGGAAGCGCAAAAATCCGCACCAAGGCCCAGGCCACGAGGGGCATGATAAAGAACTGAGCAAAAATGCCAATGAGAACGAGCTGGGGCCGACGAAAGACATTGCGGAAATCATCTACCGATAAAGTCATACCCATGCCGAGCATGACGATGCCCAGCATCCAGGGAATATGGGGGCCTACCCAGGTAAGCGTAGATGGCCAGACGGCTCCAATGACACCGATGAGGACAACGAGAATTGCCATATTGTCCACGAGAACTGAAGATAGATGCTTCATAAAAAACCTCCCAAATCATCTGTGAATTTGGGGCAAAAGAAAACAAAAAAACGCCTTTTCATGACGAAAAGGCGCACACGTAATCCCATATAATCCTATCCCGGTCTAACTAGATCCAGGTAGATACAAAGGTTATGTCTCTTGTTTTACCGATTAAAAGTACAACTCACCCTACAGTGATATCGTCTTTTGCCACATCGCGTTTATCGTACCACAAGGAAAATTAAAATTCAAGAACGATCTCGAACAGTAAATCGTTTTACTTTTAAAAGCTTGATAAAAATTTCACAATTACTACAAGATAGAAATGTATTTCCCAAAAGAAACAAAAAATATATTCCTATATTGTTGCTTTTTTTAGCTAATAGTAATACAATAGATTCAAACTTCGTTACCATAGTTGCAATGTACGGAACGATAGTTTAAAAAAGAGGGGAGTAATAGAGTATGTCTATCCAACTATGTATTGTCATCTTATATATTGCATTATTATTTGGCATATCCTTCTACGCCAAGCGACAAGCCGATCAAAATTCTACGGAATATCTCTTTGCAGGCCGTAAATTTTCGGCTGGCCTCGTCGCTGTTAGCGTCACTGGCATGGCCGTTGGTGCTGCGTCGACTGTCGGCGTTGCTGAAAGCGCCACGAGGATTGGTCTAGCTGCAGGTTGGTACAACGGGGCCTGGTCTATCGGTGCTATCATCATGGGTCTCGTCGCAGCAGGAAAATACCGTCAGCTCAATTGCACGACCATACCAGAATTGTTTGAACGGTATTATGACAAGAAGGCCCGCCTTATCAGCGTCATCGGACTGGCATTGATCATGATCTGCATTACGTCACTCCAATACGTTGCTGGTGGATCTATCCTTCATTCACTCATGCCAGATATTTTTTCTATGCACAGTGGCATGATTACGAGTGCAGTCGTCTTCATCGGCATTACGACGCTGGGCGGACTCTGGTCCAGCGGCTTATCGAACGTCTTAAGTATTGCCATCATCTACTTAGGCATCCTCTATTCAGTCATCCGTATTTTACTTCGCGACGGTGGGATTGCCGGCATTAATACGGCTCTTCCTGCAGCAGATTTCAGCTGGTTCAGCCCCTTTGGCGGACTTACTCTTGCCATGCTCATCGGCTGGATCATCGTCATGACGACACAGGCTATTTCAGCCGGCCCCGTCCAGATTGCCTGCAGCGCCAAAGACTCCCGGACCGCTCGTAAAGGTATGATCATCGGTGGTCTGCTCATGTTCCCCATCGGTTTCTTAGCAGCCATCCTGGGTCTGGCCGCAAAAGCCCAGTTCCCTGATCTCAATCCGACACTGGCTTTACCGCAAATCATCATGAGCCTCGATCCTTTTTCGTCAGGTCTTACATTAGCCGCACTTTGGGCAGCTGATGTATCAACGGCCTGCACGATTTTATTAGAAGCAGGCACGCTCATTTCCCAGGATATTTATAAACGTTTCATCAATCCTGGCATTAGCGATAAAAACTTCGTCCATATGAATCGTATCGTCATCTTGCTCGTCGGTGCCGTAACGCTGTGGATGGCCTTCAATGCCGTAGGCATCGTAAAAGTCATGCTCATCGGCCTTTCCCTTACGACAGCGTTTACACTAGTCTTTCTCTGCACCATTTTTGCACCGTCCCTATGCCGCAAAAATACAGCCTTTTACACGACTCTTGTCGGTATCATAGGACTCTTTGCATGGCAACTGCTGCCGTCCATCCATATCTTCCCTCACGTCATTTACTTTGAATGGCTGATCTGTATCATTACGCTTCTCATAGTACGTCTCTTCGATAAGACGCCCATTCAGAATCCATAAGCACAGTCCGTACCCTGTCTCTTATACACATCTCCGAGCCCACGAGACTCCTGAGCATCTCG
>ENA-OZGA01000393-OZGA01000393.1-human-gut-metagenome-genome-assembly--contig:-NODE-393-length-20254-cov-4.897619_pt1 | contig 20254 bp, 28 predicted proteins | sample MGYA00245112_ERZ653649 | MGnify/ENA primary metagenome ERZ653649 (study PRJEB26926, sample SAMN06165071) | human gut metagenome | biome: ENVO:00009003; feature: ENVO:2100002; material: ENVO:00002003...
CGCAGACGAATGCGCTGCCCGACCCGCCGAAGAAAAGCATAGAGGAGCTCAAGGCAAAAATTGACGAGTTTACCGCCGATGCCGATGAGCCTACCCCGAACACTGAGAACACTGAACCGAGTTCTGGCTTACCGGCAGCGCTGCGTGAACTCATGACGGCGAACAACGTTACCGAAGATGAGCTTAGAAATGCAGTAGCGTGGAAAGGTTACTTCACTGCCGACACGCCGATTCTTAATTATGGCGAAGCTTTCATTAACGGCTGCCTTATCGGTGCATGGGAGCAGGTATACGATATCATCGTCAATCATATAAGAAAATTTTAAATAAAAGGAGTATTAACAACCATGAGCGAAAACTACAACACCAACAGAAACGACGCCCTTGATTGGGACAGCGTTATTGAAGCCGAAAACGAATTTGTACTTCTGCCGGAAGGGGAATATGAATTCACCGTCAAAAGCTTTGAGCGCGGCTATTTCAACGGCTCGGAGAAGATGTCCGCCTGCCCGAAGGCAGAGCTTACGCTTCAGATAGACGCGCCGCAGGGCACAGCAATCGTCAAACATAATCTTTTCCTCTCGCGTAAAACAGAAGGGCTTGTATGCGCGTTTTTTATCAGTATCGGTCAGAAGAAACACGGCGAACCTTTGAGAATGAACTGGTCACAGGTAGTCGGCTCCAAAGGTCGCTGCAAGATAGGGCAGAGGCTTTACAACGACAATTATTACAATGAGGTCAAGAAATTCCTTGAGCCGGACGAATCCACTCAGCGTCCCGCTTTCACTCCGGGAAATTTTTAATCCTTGGACGCGAGACCTTATCAGCTGGAGGCGGAACGGGCAATATTCAACGAGTGGGCGAGCGGCAATAACCGCACATTGCTTGTCCTGCCGACCGGCACCGGCAAAACAGTCGTTTTCGCTAATGTTGCAAAGCAGTGTGTTCAGAACGGTGAGCGGGTTCTTGTGCTCGCTCACCGCGGCGAGCTGCTTGAACAGGCAGCGGACAAAATACTGAAATTTACCGGCTTGATGTGCGCCACAGAGAAAGCCGAAGAAAGCTGCCTCGGCAGCTGGTACCGTATAACCGTCGGCTCGGTGCAATCTTTACAGAGAGAAAAACGGCTCGAACAGTTCGACAGCAGATATTTTGATGCCATAATCATCGACGAGGCGCATCACTGCCTTTCCGATGGTTATCAGCGCGTGCTTGAGCACTTTGGAAACGCGCATGTCTTAGGCGTCACCGCTACGCCGGACAGAGGCGATATGCGCAATCTCGGCACATACTTTGATTCCCTTGCTTATGAATACACTCTTCCGCAGGCTATCAAAGACGGTTATCTTTCGCCTATAAAAGCCCTCACGATTCCTTTAGCTCTCGACTTAACGGGCGTATCTATGCAGAACGGGGATTTCAAGGCGGCTGATATCGACAACGCCCTGGATCCGTATCTGTATCAGATTGCCGACGAGATGATAAAGAACTGCAAGGAGCGCAAAACAGTCGTGTTTCTGCCGCTTATAAAGACCTCGCAAAAATTTCGGGATATTCTGAATGAGCGCGGTTTCCAGGCTGCAGAGGTCAACGGCGGAAGTCAGGACAGAGCGGAGATAATCGAAGCGTTTGAGCGCGGCGAATATAATGTGCTCTGTAACTCCATGCTCTTGACGGAAGGCTGGGACTGTCCGGCAGTCGACTGTGTCATTGTATTAAGACCAACAAAGGTCAGAAGCCTATACAGTCAGATGGTGGGGCGCGGAACGCGACTCGCACCGGGTAAAAAGGATTTGTTGCTGCTCGATTTCTTGTGGCACACTGAACGCCATGAGCTTTGTCATCCTGCTCATCTGATATGTGAAAGCGAAGAAGTCGCCAAGAAGATGACGGAGAATATCGAAGCGGCAGGGTGTCCGGTTGATATTGAGGCTGCCGAGCAGCAGGCCGAGAGCGATGTCGTCGCTCAGCGTGAAGAGGCTCTTGCGGCGCAGCTCAAGGAAATGAGGAAGCGCAAGCGCAGACTTGTTGACCCGCTGCAGTATGAAATGTCGATTTCCGCGCAGGATCTTTCAAGCTATGTTCCGGCATTCGGTTGGGAATGCGCTCCGCCGACGGAAAAACAGATTAAAGCGCTCGAAAAGCTCGGTATATTCCCCGACGCAATCGAGAACGCCGGCAAGGCAAAGCTTCTGCTTGATCGCCTCAGCAAGCGCCGCGAAGAAGGCCTCACAACGCCGAAACAGATACGCTTTTTGGAATCCCGCGGTTTTCTGCATGTAGGCGAATGGAGCTTTGACGCTGCGACAAAGATGATAAATCGCATAGCTGCAAACGATTGGCGTGTCCCGCGCGGCATTGTGCCGCAAGACTACAAACCGGAGGCAATGACGATATGACAGAAGAAAAGCTCGACTTAAAAGAGCTCATAAAATACATAGACCCGGCTGCTTGCACATATTCCGAATGGGTGGAAGTCGGCATGGCGCTTAAGCATGAGGGATACAGCTGCGATGACTGGGATGAATGGTCACGCCCGGACAAGCGCTATCATGCCGGCGACTGCGAAAAAAAGTGGAATACCTTCAACGGTGCCGCTGCACCGGTTACGGCGGGGACTATCGTTCAGATGGCAAAAGACAACGGCTGGCATTTTCAGGCGGATGACGGCGCACTCGATTGGGACAGCGTAATAGGAGAAAAGAAAGACGAGCTTATCCTCGTTGACAAGAGCTGGATCGAGGGCAAGGAGCTGAACATACCTGATGAGTGGAATCCGATGGAGCAAATCACCAAATATCTCGAAACGCTCTTCGAAGCAGGGGAGACGGTCGGTTATGTCACCGAAAGCTGGGAAAAAGACAGTAAATACCTGCCGACGAAAGGCGTGTATACCAGGACTGCGGGAGAGCTTATAGAGGCTCTGAGCAAATGCGAGGGCGACATAGGTCGCGTAATAGGCGATTGCAAGCCGGAGGCGGGGGCGTGGATACGCTTCAATCCTCTGGACGGCAAAGGCGTCAAAAATGAAAATGTGACGGAGTTCCGATATGCTCTGGTCGAATCCGATACGACCGACATCACCCATCAAAACCAGATAATACGCGAGCTCGAGCTGCCGATTGCCTGTCTCGTTTACAGCGGAGGAAAGAGTCTGCACGCCATTGTACGCATCGATGCCGCAAACTTTGACGAATACCGCAAGCGTGTTGATTACCTCTATGATGTGTGCAAGAAAAACGGCATAGACATCGACCGCCAGAACAAAAACCCGTCCCGATTGAGCCGTATGCCGGGCGTAGAGCGCAACGGAAAGAAGCAGTATCTGCTCGATACCAACATCGGCAAGAGCTCGTGGAATGAATGGAAAGAGTGGATTGAAAGCATAAACGATGACCTGCCGGATCCGGAAAGCGTCGCCGATGTATGGAACGACCTGCCGGAGCTTGCGCCGCCGCTTATAGACGGAGTGCTGCGGCAGGGACACAAAATGCTTGTCGCAGGACCGTCAAAAGCCGGCAAGTCTTTCGCGCTAATAGAGCTGTGCTGCGCCATAGCCGAGGGGCGCGAATGGCTGGGCTTCAAATGTACCCAGGGCAAGATCATGTATGTCAACCTTGAGCTTGACCGTGCAAGCTGCCTGCACCGTTTTAAAGATGTCTATACAACGCTCGGCTGGGCTGCGGAAAATCTACACAACATCGATGTGTGGAATCTGCGCGGCAAGTCCATTCCAATGGATAAGCTCGCGCCGAAGCTCATCAGACGCGCCGCGAAGAAAAACTATATCGCCATTGTCATTGACCCGATTTATAAAATCATCACCGGCGACGAAAACAGCGCAGATCAGATGGCGCATTTCTGCAACCAGTTTGACAAGGTTTGTACCGAGCTCGGGTGTGCGGTTATCTACTGCCACCACCATTCAAAAGGCGCTCAGGGCGGCAAGAGGAGCATGGACAGAGCATCCGGCAGCGGAGTGTTCGCCCGCGACCCCGACGCGCTGCTCGACCTCATAGAGCTCGATATAACCGACGGTATCCGCAAACAGCAAGAGGACAAGGCACAGCAGGAAATCTGCCTTAAATGGATGCGCCGCTTCAAGCTGCCGGAGCCGTCGCAGGACGAAGAGAATACCGCGCACGAGCTGCTCAAAAGGTGCGGCGAGAGTCTTTCTCCGGCGTCTCGTGACCTTATGCTCTCCGAAGTAAGAGCTTCGTGGAATATGATCGAGCAGCGAACGGCGTGGCGGATTGAAGGTACTTTGCGTGAGTTCCCGAAGTTCGCTCCGGTCAACCTTTGGTTCGATTACCCCGTGCACCGAATAGATGATACCGGAGTGCTGGAGGACATAAAGCCGGAGGATGATAGACCGGCGTGGAACAAGACCTGGCAGAAAAATTTCAAAGGCAAAAAAAGCAATAATGATCGGAGTAAAGAACGTAAAAACGGCATCTATACAGCTTTTCAAGTTTGCAGCGCAAATGGAAAGGTAATGATTTCCGACCTTGCGGAGTACACAGGAAAAAGCGAAAAGACCGTAAGGAGACACCTCGAAGAACATGGTGGATTTTGGATTTCTGATAATGAAGTAGGATTAAAATGACAAGGACAAAGTCGGTGTTTTGTCCTGCGTGTCTTTTAGACAAAGTCGGGACACGCACCGTGTTTGTCCGTGTGGACAAAATCGGGACAAAATCCGAGTTTGTCTCGGACAGACAAAAGCACTTATATATTTCATATATAAGTGGGGAATGTCCCTTCCTTCAAAGTCAAGGGAAAGAAGTGTGGCGGCTTAGGCTGCCGCCGCACACAACTTCTTCCCTACCTTGACAAGGACGATTTTCAAAAACAAAAAAGAAAGGAAACGAAAATGACAACTGAATTTTTTATGCCGATGCATCCGCCCACGGTAACGCATCACGACAAAAAGATAACCGTCAAAAACGGTAAGGCGATAATGTACGATTCAACCGAGCTGAAAGCGGCAAGGAGTAAGCTGACAGCACACCTGGCAGCACATATTCCGCAGGAACCGTATTCAGGCGCAGTCAGGCTGATGGTCAAATGGTGCTTCAGCAATACAGGGACGAAGCACGGAGACGGGGAATGGAAAACCTCGAAACCCGATACGGACAATCTTGAAAAAGCCTTGAAGGACTGCATGACCCGCCTGCACTTTTGGAAGGACGATGCGCAGGTCGCATCGGAGATCAGCGAAAAGTTTTGGGCTGCCGTGCCGGGAATTTATGTGAGAATCGAGGAGCTGCCATGCTGAAACAGATAACCCAGGAAGAGACCAACAGGCGCTACATACGGGAGCGGACGAGTGACCGAGAAACACACTGCCTGAGATGTTATTACTGCTGCAAGATATTCGAGGCAGATGATAATGACCGGCACGACTGTTCGAGATGCGGCCGGGAACTCATTGAAACGGGATTTTTGAAAGGAGACAAATCATGATAACAAACATCGAAGTAACGAAGCTTTTGCAGCACCCTGACAACCCGAGAAAGAGTATCGGCGATGTCACCGAGCTGACGGAATCCATCAAAGCACGCGGCATTTTGCAGAACCTGACGGTCGTTCCGGCCGAAAACGGCTTGTATACCGTTGTCGTCGGGCACAGACGACTCGCGGCCGCAAAGCAGGCGGGACTGACTGAGGTTCCCTGCGCCGTGGTTGATATGGACTATAAGACGCAGCTGTCCACGATGCTGCTTGAAAATATGCAGCGATCTGACCTGACGGTCTACGAGCAGGCACAGGGTATGCAAATGATGTTTGACCTTGGCGTTCCGGTTGCCGAGATTGTCGAAAAGACCGGCTTTGCCGAAACAACTGTGCGCAAGCGCCTGAAGATAGCTACTTTGCCTACAGAGCAGATGCAGCAGGCGGTGGAGCGCGGCGGAAAGCTTGAGGACTATGTGCAGATAGCGGATATAAAAGATGAAAAAGAGCGCAGCGAGCTGCTGAAAGTTGTCGGAACACGCGACTTTGAATTTAATCTTACTCGCGCGAAGAGGCAACAGGTCGAAGCCGAAAAAACGCCGCTTGTCAAAGCCGAGCTAAAGGCAATCGGCGCAAAAGCCGTAAAAAACTCAATCTACAGCTCTGACTACGAGCGGGTCAAACAGTGTGAGATACAAGACTGGAAAGAGGGAACTTTTAAAAAGTCCAAAAACAAAGAAGAGCTTTTTTGGGAAATAGCATACGGCGATGCATACCTTATGCGGAAGAAAGCCAAAGCATCAAAAAAGAAAGAAGAAAAATCGGAATGTGAGCTGCGTATAGACAGCGCCAACCGCGAGCTAATGCGCCTGACAAAAACGGCATATGAGTGCCGCGTAAACTTTGTCAAGAACTTTACCGCAGTCGAAAAACACAAAGAAACAATCATCAAGTGGCTTGTACAGTTCGCGGGTCGCACGATAACGGATTATTGTGCGTATAACAGAAAATATATCAATTCCGAGATTGGAGCGGAAGAAAAAGCGCATTATGTGGATGCGCCGAAATGGCGGCAGTTTATCGCCGAGGACAAGCGTGCGCCTATAGTTGCCGCCTATGCGCTTGCCGGGGACGATGAGAACAAAGGCTACTATAACACCGGGTGGTATGCATCAAACAACGCCAAATCTGCGCCGGAACACAGAGAAAACCAAAGCCTTGACAGAATTTATGAGTTCCTTTGTGAGCTGGGATATGAAATGTCCGAGATCGAGCTCCAGCTTCAGAGCGGCGAACACGAATTGCTGAAAGGAGAATGAAAATGAATGACGATAAAAGCCTCATGGAGGCACTGCGTAGGTTGGCAGTGCAGACCGGATCTATTGCTTGCCCTTGCTGCGGAGGCAGTGCAAAGCTGCATGGACAGAGAACATTTTATGTGGAGTGTCAAAAATGCTTTCTTGCAACGGACAAATATGCGTGCCCGAAATTCGCAGCGGAAGCATGGAATCGCAGGACGGAGGGGCAATTGAATGAGTGACTATATTGACCGCGCCGCACTTGGAATAGGTTCATGCAACCGAGATGTTTTTGAAAACAAAAGCTATGCGGATGGTTGGAACGCCGCTGTTAAAATTTTAAAAGAAGCTCCCGCCGTAGATGTTTCAGAAATTGTCAGATGCAAGGATTGCAAAAATTATGAACTTATGAAATCTAACAACTATCATTTTTGTAACGAGTTCGGCGGGTATGTTACTGAAAAAGATTTTTGCAGTCGAGCGCAAAAAATGGACGGAGGTAACAACAATGGCCGAGCTTGACCACGGAAATGTGCAGCATATGTTGGTGCGAACCTATGGAGGTCATAGAAGATGAATAAAAAGAAAGCCAGAATCATGATGTGCACACATTTTAACTGCGACCACCGGCGCGGGAATTATTGCTGTTTCCAGTGTCAGAAAATCGGCACTTGCAAGAATCCTTGCTATAACAGCCCGCTGAAATGTGGACTGGCAAAGGAGGTTGAACGGCATGAAAACCCTGACGCTTGAACAGCTTATAGAAGCGGCGGAGATTTGCGGATCCGGCAAGGAGGGCGCATGCCAGGTCTGCCCGGCGCGCGGCGAGGTCATGTCGAACGCGTGTATCGAGAGCGTTATGGCTCAAGCCGCCGCCGCGCTGAAAGAATACGCCTGTAAAGGAGGTGTTTACGATGCTTGAATTAAAGCCGTGCCCGCAGTGCGGAAAAAAAGTCCTGATTGGATATGCCTGCGGCGAGTATTTTATATTTTCGCGCGAAGAGGCGGACTGCGCCTGCAATAATTTTACGGAAATGCACTCGAGCATGAATCAAGAAGTCGAAGCTTGGAACAAGTTTTGCAAAGCAGAAAGGAACTTTTTATGAAAATCAAAAAAATCATAAGTCTGTGTAAATCGAACAAGTGCATATCACTCTACGACATGACGACGCAAATGCTCGGCGACGGCTACGCTGCCTATTATTTGAACGACTGCCCGGTGTTTTCAATCGGCTCGCTCATGGCCTCATTTGATTTCACAATAACGCAGGCCGAAAAAATCGTGCAGCTATATACAGCAGACCCGCCGGAGGAATTCCTGCGCAAGGTCAAAGACGAGTTCGACGGTGAAGAGTGCTGCGAGCCGTTGCCGATATCTCTGAGGATGGGCTCTTATAGTTATATACCATATAAGACATCTGCCGGCATTGAGTTCGTCGAGTCGAAATATCTCGAGCCGCTCGACACGGACGAATATGAGCTCTATTATCGTCAAACGGAGTCCGGCGCGTTTTTTGTGGCTAAGTACGGTTTATTTGTAATGGCGATTATACCAATCTGTACGGAGCAGGTGCTGACCGAGAAGAACGTCGACTATCTCTCGGAGCTCTCCGCCATGAGCTCCGTAAAATACGAAAATTTCAAATAAAGGAGTGAAAAGCGGTGCGAGTCAAGAAACGAATATTTTTCGGCGCGGTTTGCGAGCAGGAAGTCTACACGGTTTCTGACCGCACCGCCAATGTCGCAAAAGCGCAGTACAAGCCGGTGCTCCGCACGGCCGAGGAGCGCGAGCGCCACAATCTGATGATAGCAAGGCGGAAGCACGCGCGAGTGTTCAACGAGAATTTCTCGCCGACTTCCCTTTATTCCACTCTTACCTTTGATAATGACCACGAAGTGCACGACTGGGGCGAGGCGCGCCGGTTGCGTACACTATATAAACGCAGACTACAATACGCGTGCCCGGAAGCAAAAATCAATCTTTACATGGGGCGCGGCAGAAACACAAAGAGAATACATTTCCATATGGTTTCCGACGGCGTGCCGGAAGAGATCATAAAAGCGCAATGGATCTATGGCGATATCGTGCAGATCGAGCACCTGCGCAAGCACAACTATTATAACGGTATAGACCACGGTTGCGATTACACGGGCCTTGCCAATTACTTATTCGACCATTGGACGCCCGAGCAGGGCACTAAACATAGATATTTATCAACCCGCAACATGCGGCAGCCTGACAGCGAGGACGCAAAGGTCGCGCTCCGGAGCTACAGCCCGGACAACCCGCCGATCGCCCCGAAAGGATATCGCCTCGTGGAGTGCATACAAAACAGATTCGGATATATGTGCTTTAAATATATAAAGGAGCCCGAAGACGAGCCGCCGAATCGACCGAGAAAAAGGAAAAACTGCTGACGGATGTCAGCTTTTAAAAGCCTTGTAAATGTGTCAAGTTTCACGACGAAGAGGAGAAAAAAACAAAATGAGCAATGGCGAATGGACGATACTCGGAATTTTTATCGGAGTCTTAGTCGGCATGGGTGTGTACGACACACTTGTACTTAGCAGAATCTTGCGAATTGTCTCGCTGCCGAAAACCGCAAAATGGACGGAGGTAAGTGATCAAATGACTTTACAGGAATATCGGAAAAAACAAAAAAAGTATCATATTTGCCGAGATTGCGGAAATCAAGACGCATTTACGCTTGGCGGGCGTACATATTGTGCCGACTGTGCCGAAAAGCAAGCCGTCGCAAAGCGAGAACAAAGAGCGAAAGACGGCGGCAAAAAGAACCAGGAAGCTTGTAAAAAATGGCGAGATAAGAATATAGCAGAGCATAAGTGCGTTTATTGCGGCAGACCTTTGAAAGAGAATTATAAATATAAGACTTGCGAACATTGCAGAGCAAAAATGCGAAAAAGATTGGAAGAAAAAAGGCGGCAAGACGGAGTGATAACTTGGGATATGAGGTGTTCTTCCGAGTTTTGTTTTCAATGCGGCAAAAATCCGCCAATAGAAGGTGGGCGACTATGCGAGAGGTGTCACGAGAAAAAAATTAAAGCTTGTATTCCGCAGTTTGAAAGAATGGTAGAGAAAGGCAGGGAAATAACACGAAAGCAAAACAGCAGATTGTTTCAAAAGAGCGAGTAAAAAAATTCGGCGAAGTTTACACAGCCGAGCGAGAAGTAAAAGCAATGTGCGACTTAATTCCGCTTTACGTATGGGAAGATATTTCATCAACATTTTTAGAGCCTGCTTGCGGCAATGGCAATTTTCTTGTAGAAATTTTAAAGCGAAAACTTGAATTGTGTAAAAACTCAAATGATGTTGAAACAGCGTATAACAGCGTGACTGCAATAGATATTCAACCCGATAACTGTAAGCAAGCAAAACAAAGGTTATATGATATGATACCCGATTATGCGGATAAACAAAAAATAAAAAATATACTTGAAAACAATATTATATGCGGTGACAGTCTTGAGATTATGAAAGACTGGTGCGTAGAAAGAAAGGAAGACACCAAATGACTTTGCACGAGCTCTCACAGCTATATTACTTAGACAAGGAAATCGAGCTCGACCGAGAACGGCTCGCGCAGCTTCGGTCCGACTTGTCGAGTCCCAGGTCTCCGAAACACGACGGTATGCCGAAAAGTCCAAATCATGAGAACATGCTTGAGCGTTGTGCCGTTGAAATAGCCGACCTCGAGGCGGTTATTCATGCCAAAATTGAGAAGCGAATGCAGGAGCGGGTGAAGCTCGAGCTTTATATCGCCGAGATCCCGGACAGCTATACCCGGCAGATATTTACCTTGCGTTTTATAAAAAAGCTCAAGTGGGAGGAAGTTGCTGACATCACCGGCGGCAGCTCCTACAGCGTGAAACATGTTTGTTATCGGTATATCTCCAACGGCTAAAAGTTGGCACACATGGCACATTGTTTTATACTAAAATTTAAAATGAAAAAAGATAACAACTCCGAAAAAGTTTCTTTTCTTTTCTTTTCTCCTTTCCTTTCCCCGCCTCGCCCTGCGGCGGGTACAATAGTAGGGCATTTTGCGGAACTTTCAGGCGATATGCGCATAAGTGCATCAAAGGTTCAAGTCCTTTGTTCCGCCCAAAAAGCCCGTGTGTACAGCGGGGGCGTGTGGGTCATGCCACAAGCTCGGTACGTCAGACTATCCGCACCTCTCTATGATGTGTCCCAGCGATATCGAATCCGAGCAACTTAGGTTATCAAAAGGCGCATTTGCCTTTGTATAGAGGGCGTTACGACGTCCCCTTAGTTTCCAGCCGCCAAGAGGGCGAGGAAGCGCGAGAAGTTAAGTATCGGGTTGCCGGAGCGCTCGGCGGCGGCTTGTTAAGCCGTATAAATTCCGATGGCTGATGAAAAGACGCAGCTCGGGCGGCACATATGGTGGCATACGGTTATCTTCGGGGCTAATGTACCCGGAAGGCGCGGTTCAACTCCGTGCGCTGTCATCTCCTTTTTGAAACACCTCTCCGTGAGCCGAGAGGTGTTCTTTTTTGTGCCTCTTTAACTTAATGGGCAAGAGTCCGATCGTATGACTTTGTGGTCGGGACGCCGGTTCGAGTCCGGCGAGAGGCAGACGCGGGCGCACTCCTTCGGGGGTGCGCTTTGCAGTCAACTGCAAAGGAGGAGCAGGATGTTTTATAAGCTTTGCGCCAAGTGCGGCGCAGTCATACCGCTCGGCGAGACCTACTGCGACGACTGCAAGCCGAAAAAGCAGACAAGGGACGAGCTGAATATCGATGATAGCAAGGAAATGGACGAGCGGGCGGAAGCGTTCTACAACTCTCGGCAGTGGCGGAGGTTTCGCCAGGGAATCCTTGCGCGTGACCGATATCTCTGTGTTAATTGTGCAGCTCGCGGCAAGCTGTCGGTGGCGTCCGACGTTCACCATATCGTCAGAGTTAAACAGGATTGGAGTAGACGGTTTGACCCATCTAATTGTATCTCTTTGTGCAAGGCATGCCACAATAGAGCGGACCGTGCGGGCGTGTCTTTACCCCACGGGGGTGCAAAAAAAGTTTGACCCCCCTGCGGTAACCCGTCGCCCGCCCTCTTCTTCGCAGCAAAAACGCCGAAAATGAAAATCAAAGGAGTGAGGACATGGCAGGGCGGCCGAGACAGCCGATAGACCTTCTCGTGCTGAACGGAAAATCACACCTCGGGAAGGATGAAATTGAAGAGAGACGAGCGTTAGAAGTGACTGCACCGTGCACGAAAATCGAACCGCCGGAATGTCTCTCAAAGAAACAAAAAAATAGATTCAATTATATCGCAAAACAGCTCGCCGAGATCGGATTGTATGCCGATATCGACGCCGAGTCGCTCGGGCGCTACATAATTGCCGAGGAAACTCTGCAGAAAATCCGCAAGCGGTTAAAGAGAGAAATGCCGTTTGAGCAGTACGAAAAAACGCTGAATTTGCAGGCAAAATACCTCAAAATTTGCCAGCAATTCGCGGCCGACTTCGGCATGACCGTATCGAGCAGGTGCAAGCTTATTATCCCGAAAAAGCCGAAAGAACCGGAGAACAAGTTCGACCTTTTCGGCGAGGATGAACGCGGTGATGAGAGTGCAGGATAGAGCGACTCTCCACGCTGAGCGGGTCGTCTCCGGGCAGGAGCCGTCCTGCCTAACGCATCGCATGGCGTGCGAACGGCATTTGAACGAGCTCGCCAAGCAGGGCACGGAAGAGTTCCCGTATGTTTGGCGACCGGAGAAGTCGGAGAAGATTTTGCGCTATGCCGAAATGCTGACGATTGCCGAAGGCGCGCAGCCTCGCCCGGTTAAGCTGCACGACTTTCAATATTTCGACCTCGGCGTGCCGTTTGGATGGATTCATGCCGAGACGGGTTTTCGACGTATTCGCCGAAAATATAAATCCGTCGCAAGGCAAAACGGCAAGACTTTCGAAAACGGTATCACCGGCTCGTTTATTGCAAACTGGGGCGGATATAACTTCGGCAAGCTTTTCACTGCGGCAACAAAAAAGCGACAGGCGCGAATAGCCTGGGAAGAAATTCAAAAATTCATCTTGATTGACAAAGACCTTCAAGCGCTTTTCGACGTCAAGGATTACAAAAGCCTTATCATCGCCAAGCGAACAGGATGCACGATTGAAGCACTGTCGAGGGAGAGCGGGCTTGATGATGGTTTCCGCGCAATCTTCTGCTCGGTCGACGAAATTCATCAGCACAAAGATAACGGCATTTACAAAGCTTTGTACAACGGCCAAGCCTCGCTTGACGAAGCTTTGATATCGATGATAACTACGCGCGGAAAAAGCCTGAACAGCTTCTGTCGCGAGATGGACGATTATTGCCTGCAGATACTTGCCGGCACAGCGGAGGCCGACGACTTTTTTGTTGACATTTATACGCTTGATAAAGAAGACGATCCTTTTGACGAGGGCGTGTGGTATAAGGCAAACCCGCACCTCGTCACAGTTCCGAGCGCCCTTGAACAGCTTCGACGCGATGCGCAGACGGCGAAGCAAATGGGCGGTTTTGAAATGTCCGACTATATGACCAAGCGCCAAAACCTGTGGTATGAATACGGTGATACGCAGTACATCATGCCGAACGAGTGGAAGCTCGGCCGGACAGAGATGACAATAGAGAACATGCGCGGCCGTAGATGTTTCGCCGGGCTTGACCTTTCGAGCGGCGGCGATCTGACCTCGCTCGCGCTGCTTTTTCCGCTTGACGATGGAAAGATATATGTTTGGTCACATTCCTACATTCCGGCGAAGCGACTTGAAGAACATATCATCACGGACACCGCGCCGTATGATGTGTGGGCAAAGTCCGGCTTGCTTACTCCGTCCGATGCGGTCGGCGGTCTGAAAAACGACTATCTGCAAATCGTAGCGGATTTGAAAGAACTGCAGGAAAAGTTTGAAATCAACATCGCCTGCATCGGATATGACCCGCACAATGCGGACGCATTTTTGGAAGAACTTGATACGCTCGGCGCGCCGTTGCTTGAAGTTAAGCAGTCGGCGCGTTTTCTTTCGGACACGACGGTTGATTTTGCTCTTGAGGTCAAAGCCGGGAATGTGCTCTATGACCAGCGAAACGCGCTGATGTCGTGGTCTATTGTCAACGCGAAAAAGACGAAGAACTCTTTCGGCGAAATCAAAGTCGACAAGGAAGTGAACGCACGGCACGCGCGAATAGATGTCGTCGACGCTATTATCGACGCACATCTTGTTTATCGCAAATCGAGCAAAGAAGAAACACCGAACTACGAGACGGTGGTTGAAGATTACTTAAAGAAAATGGGGTGGGCTTAATGCCTTTGTTCAAACGAAAAAGTGCAGGCGACCAGCAGACGGTCGAGCGGCAGGCGCTGCTTGACTTTTTGGGAATCAGCGACGACGGCGACGCTTTAGGCGAAGCTACATATTTCGCCTGCCTAAAAATCCTTTCGGAAGCCATCGGAAAAATGCCATTTAAAATTATGCGCACAACTTCCGGCGGAGGAATCGAGACGGCGAAGAAGCACGAGCTTTACCGCCTGCTTGCGATCCGTCCGAACCCGTACATGACCGCGACGCACTTTTGGTCGACGGTTGAAATAAATCGAAATCACTACGGCAACGCTTATGTGTGGATAACGGGCGCGGGCAAGAACACAAACCTGTGGTGCCTTCCGCCTGAAAGTGTTGAAATATATTGCGATGACAAAGGTATATGGAACAAAAAGAAGGGCGCAATTTGGTACCTCTTTCATAATCCGAAGAGCGGCGAGACCGTCAGGATCCCGCACGACAGCATTATGCACTTCCGAACCTCGGTCTCGTTTGACGGTGTCACCGGCCTAAGTGTCCGAGATCAGCTGAGCACCACGCTCGGCGGGAACATGCGCGGGCAGAAGATGTTGAACGAGATGTACAAGAACGGTTTTACCGCGAAGGCCGTCCTGCAGTATACCGGCAACCTGAACGACGAGCTTGAGAAGCGATATACCACGAAGATTGAAGAGTATATCACCGGGAAAGTCGACACGGTCAAAAACCTCGTGCCGATTCCGGCGGGGTCAACCATTCAGCCGCTGAATATGAAGCTCGCTGATAATCAGTTTATCGAGCTGAAAAAATACTCGGCACTGCAGATCGCAGCCGCCTTTGGAATTAAACCAAATCAAATTAACGACTATGAGAAAGCAAGCTACGCCGCCGCAGAGCAGCAGCAGCTTGCTTTTTACATCGATACGCTTTTGTACATTTTGAAGCAGTACGAGGATGAGGTCACATATAAGCTTCTGAGCGATGAGGATATTGCGAGCGGGTATTTTGCAAAATTTAACGCGGCCGTTATTCTCCGCGCGGACTTCAAAACGCAGCTTGAGGCGATGGCAACTGCAGTACAAAACGCCATTTACACACCCAATGAGGCACGTGCCTACTTGGATAAAGGCGAGCGGGCGGGCGGTGACCAATTAATCTGCAACGGGTCAATGCTACCGTTGACGCAAGCCGGAATACAGTATACCAAAGGAGGTGAAAAAGATGAAAATTGACAAATGCGCCATTGTCAAGAGCCTTGAGCTTGACGACAACAAAATGGCGAAAATCAACGCCTGCACGCTGAAAGAGCTGACCGCCGAAGAGGTATTTGCTTTTAAAATGGTCGCTTGCGACAACGAGATTGACCGCGACTATGAGGCATTTTCCGGCGAGACGCTCGAACAGCTCGCCGAGCTTTTCAAAGGCAAAACTGTCATAAGCGACCACAATCCGCAGAGCACGAACCAGTGCGCGCGAATCTTTGACGCGGAGGTTATAACCAGCCCCGGCGAGACCGCCAAGACCGGCGAAGAGTACAAGCAGCTCGTTTTACATTGCTATTGTATCAAGGAGACGAGCGGGCAGCTCATCGCCGAGATTGAGGGCGGCATAAAAAAAGAGTGCAGCGTCGGGTGCAGCGTCAAAACTGCGCAGTGCTCTATCTGCGGCGGCGACGCCAGACGGTGCGAGCACTATCGCGGAAAGAAATACGACGGAGTGCTTTGCTTTTATAAGCTTATCGGTGCCGTCGACGCTTATGAGGTTTCTTTTGTCGCGGTTCCCGCGCAGCGCGCGGCGGGCGTGACCAAAGAGTTCGAGGGCAAGGAACCGCCCGAAGAAAAAGAAAAGTCCACAGACTACACGGATGCCATACGCATCCATGAAAATTTTATCTACATGGAGGAATTAAACGATGAATAAGAAAATGAGAGATCTGCTTGCCAAAATCAAGTCCAAGACCGAAGAAGCACGCACGCACAACGAGGCGGGCGAGGTTGACCTTGTCAAGACCTGCCTCGACGAGGTCGATGACCTCAAGGCACAGTATGAGGCCGAAAAGCGTCTTTTTGAGGCAGAGCAGGACGAGCTCGACCCCGAAGAGCATAACGACAACGGCGGTGCGGATCTCAGCGAAGAGAAGAGCTTTGTCGAATATCTGAGAAAAGCAGCCTCGCCCGGAATGTCGCAGGGCTCGAACGGAGCTATCATCCCCAAGACCATCGCAAACAAGATAATCACCGATATAGTCAACATATCGCCGATTATTGAAAGGGCCACAAAGTACTACACGAAGGGCGCTCTGTCCATACCTGTCTACGGTACCGACGCCTCTGCCGATTCTCCGACCGGCGACATCGCAGCGGCATATCAGGGCGCGGAGTTCACCGCACTGACCGCAGGCCAGGGCAAGTTTACAAGTGTGGACCTGTCCGGTTATGTCCTCGGCGCGCTGACCGTGATATCGAATAAGCTTATCAACAACACTGATATCAATATCGTCAGCAAGGTGGAAGAGCTTATGACCGAGGCGTTCCGCATCAAGCTCGAGCGTGAGCTTATCCACGGCACGAGCGGAAAGATGACCGGTGCGGTCTCAACCACCAACAAGATGACACTGACCACCTACACGCTCGCGGGTATCACCTTCGACGTCCTTATCGAGATGCAGGCAATGATTCCGCAGATTTACCAGTCCAACGCGATGTGGATTATGAGCAACAAGACATTCACAGCGCTCAGAAAAACCAAAAACTCGCAAAACGACTATATCATGAAAGACATCGAGAACGGCTTCGGCTGGAAGATACTCGGGTCTCCGGTATACCTCTCCGACGCTATGGACGAGGCGACCGAGCAGGAGGGCTTCCCCGTCCTCTACGGTGATTTTTCCGGTATGGCGCTCAAAATCGCAAAACAGTTTGAGTTGCAGGTGCTTAACGAGAAGTATGCCGACAAGAACGCAAAGGGCGTTGTCGGCTGGCTTGAGGCAGACTCGAAAGTCGAGAACAATCAGAAGATTGCTGTCCTTCAGTCGGGCAAGGCTTGATAAGGCGGTGAAAAAATGGCCGTATCACTGGCGGAGGCTAAACGCTTCCTGCGTGTTGACGATGATGTTGACAACGCAATGATAAAAGGCTTCATTGACGCGGCCGAGAAGTTCCTCTCGGCCGCTGTCGGCGACGACTGCGACCTTGAGGATCCGCGCGCACAGTTCCTTGTGCTCGTCGCCGTGCGCGATATGTACGACGGCGGCGAGCTGAACCGCACGGTGTCGGCAAACACCGAGCGGCTTTTCAACAGTTTTGCGTTGCAGCTTAGAACGGAGGCAAATACCGATGTACCTGAAAAGCAGAATTGAAGTCGCCTATATCGAGACGAGCGGGCAGGATGCCGACGGGTACCAAAAGAACACTGAGCGACGCCTGCCGCTTTGGGCGCACGCCGAGTCGTCAAAATCGAGCGAGTTTTACGAGGCGGCACAGGCCGGCATGAACGTCGAGCGGGTCTATATTGTGCGTTCGCGGTCTTTTGACCGCCGCAGTAAGTTTGTCTACGACGGCGAAACAAAACTGCAGATAACGCGCGTCTATGACCGCCTTGACGGTCTAACGGAGCTGCACTGTTCCGACATGAAGGTGGATTAAATGGGCAAGTTTGATTTTGAAATCGACCCGGTTTTTTTGAGAAGTCTCGGCAAGCTCTCGGAAGTTGACAAATATGCTCCGGAAATGGTCGACGCGGCGACGCCGATTTTGCAGCGAAGTATAAAGGCGGCGCTGCAAGGACATCGAAGAACCGGGCTTATGGTTGATAGTATTAAGCGAACGCGCACAAAAAAGGCAAAGAACGGGGCGTATCTTGCCACGGTCAGACCGACAGGGCTGTCTCGGGTGTACATTGACCAAAAAGGAAAAATCAGAAAGCGCAAAACACCTGTCCGAAATATGGAAATATTGGCACATCTTGAGTATGGCACGAAACGCCAGGCACCGACTCCTCTCTTGACGAAGGCAGTTAATGACTGCCGAGCCGAATGTGAGGCAGCGATGACCGAGGTGTTTAGGCGAGAATCGGGGGTGGAAGGATGAACGTTAACGGGCTTATAATTTCCGCCCTCAAAGACATGGGCATGAAAATATACCCAAATTTTTATTCGGGCGACGAGGAGGAATATATCACATTTTCTTATCTCAACGAACGGCCGGAGTTTTGGGCGGACGACGAGCCGATGTATGACGGCACATATGTGCGCGTGTCGCTCTGGACGCGAAAAAACCCGCAGAAATACAAAAAACAAATCAGAAAACGACTCCGCACGGCCGGCTTCACGGTCACGTCGACAGCGGAGCTTTATGACGAAGACAAAAATTACGTTCAAATCGCGGTCGATGCCGAGATAGAGGGCGTAGTTGATGACGAGGAGGACTAATTTAAATGGCACAGTTTAAGGCATCTCTGCCTGTCTTTGCTCCGATTAAGACGGAGACAGATTCGACGATAACCTACGAAAACGGCGCATTTGTCGGAAAAATGGTTAAGACCGAGATAAAACCGAACAAGGTCGAGGGCTCGCTTTATGCCGACGATGCGCTCGCAGAATATGAGACCGAGTTCAAGGACGCCGACATCACTCTCGAGACCTCGACTATTCCGGCCGAGGTGTTCGTCAGTATGTTTGGCGAGACAAAGACCGAGGGCACGGGCTCGACGACTCCGAAGCCCGTCGTGCTGACATCTAAGGCCGGCGACGCACCTGCTTATGGCGGCTATGGCTTCATTTCCGTTGAGGTTGTCGACGGCGTGAGAAAATACTTAATGTATTTCATTCACAAGGCCAAGTTTTCGCTTCCGAGTGAAACTCATACGACTAAGGGCGACAGCATCACCTTTAATACTTCAAGTATAGAGGGTAAGGCGGTAGCTGACAAGTCCGGAGAGTGGCGCACAAAAACCTATTACACCACCGCCGCCGAGGCGATCGCCGCACTTAAAACCAAGGTCGGAATCACGGTCTCTGATATCTAAACCAAAAAGGAGGAGCGGGCGGGGAAACTCGCCCGCGCATTTTTATGAAAGCGATTATATGCGAAACAAAAGAGAGAAGAACGCCGTTGACTATCGGCGGCAGAACATATGACATTGCCCTGACGCTCAATTGCATTGAAAAGTTTCAGGAAAAGTACGGCGATCTCGAAAACGTCTTTGACGCTTCGGGCGAAGTGCGGGAATTGAAGTGGATTCTTGCGGTTCTGATTAACGACGCCGTTGACGCTTACAACGATGACCACGACGACAAGCTTGAGCACGTCACGGAGGGGTTCGTCGGCAGAAAAATTGACATCAATAACATCAAGGCATACACCGACGTTTTAATGCAGACGTTCGGCGCGTCGCTTCCGACCGCTGAGGAGCTGCCCGAGGATGACGAGCTGAATGCCGCCGTTGACGCAGTCGCAGTGGCTGAGGGCTTGATCGAAACAAAAAACACGGCAGCCGAGTAATCGTCGATATTGACCTGTGGATCTTTAGGGCTACGGCGTTGCTCGGCTTCCCTTTTCAAAAAGCTTGGCGGCTAACCATGCGGCAACTCACGAGTTTGTTTGATAATTATTGCATTTGGCACGGTTTGACGAAAAATGAGGAGGTGGACGATGAGCAATAAGAACTTTCGCATAGGCTCGAAAATCGTGTGCGATGGTGAAGCTGATTTTAAAAAAGCGATAAAAGAAATCAACGACAGCATGAGGGTTTTGCGTTCCGAAGCGAAGAAGAACACGCAGGAGTTCGCACTGAACAAAGATCAGATGAAATATTGCACCTCGCAATATTCAACGCTGAATCAAATCATGAACGAGCAGCGCGAAAAAGTTGAACGCATTCAAGCGGGTCTCGCAAACGCGACGAAAAAATACGGCGAAAACTCTGCCGCCGTAAACTATTGGAAAACGCAGTTGAACTATGCTCTCGGCGATTTGGCGAAAACAAACGCACAGCTTAACGACGTCAAAGAAAATCTTGACAAGGTCAAAGCAAAGAAGCCCGAAACCATTATTGAAAAGTTCGGGGCGGCGTTGAAAGATACGCGCGACAAGCTCGATTCTTTCAAAGAAAAAATCAATGTTTTCGATCTGTCTCTTATACACATCTCCGAGCCCACGAGACTCCTGAGCATCT
>ENA-OZGA01000413-OZGA01000413.1-human-gut-metagenome-genome-assembly--contig:-NODE-413-length-19429-cov-4.658615_pt1 | contig 19429 bp, 23 predicted proteins | sample MGYA00245112_ERZ653649 | MGnify/ENA primary metagenome ERZ653649 (study PRJEB26926, sample SAMN06165071) | human gut metagenome | biome: ENVO:00009003; feature: ENVO:2100002; material: ENVO:00002003...
TCTACACTTATGCGATCGTCGGCAGCGTCAGATGTGTATAAGAGACAGTAATAAAATTGCGTAATTGTTTTAACTAATGTTTTTGGAGATGGTGAAGTGAGTAAAATATCCGATTTTCTCAACTCAAAAATCGTTAAGAGCGATGTCGGCGAAGAAACCGTACTGACCTGGAAAGAAACGCTCTCCTATGCCCTCGGGCGCGGCGCTCAGGGCATGAACACGAGCATGACAAGCTCGAAGTACATAAACTTCTTCCTGACCGACGTGCTGTTCAAGAAGCTCGAAAATCCCATGGGAGTCGCGTCAAAAATCAGGCTTTTCTGCGGCATCTTCGACGCGATAAACGACCCGATGATGGGCGTTATCGTTGACAAGACGAGGACGAAGGACGGTCAGATGCGCCCGTATATCAGATGGGCTCCGCTGTTCGTTTCGCTCGTCATGGTGCTGTTCTTCATCGGCAGCGCGGACGCTAACCCGATTTTCAACATCGTTTATACGACATTCCTTTTCGTCATGCTCGACATCACCTACACGGCGTTTGATATCCCGATGGGTGCTTTGGCGTTTTCGATAACCCCGAGCGGAATCGAGCGAACTAAGCTGTTCGGAGTCAGCTCCATATTCCGCTCCGTAGTCGGCGCTCTGCCGCAGGTCTTTGTTGCGGGCGCGGCTCTGCTCCCCTATTTCAAGGATCACACCCCGCAGGCATATCTTACCTCGGCAATAATTTCAGCCGTATTCATTATTATTCTCACGCGACTTACCTATCACAACACGCGCGAGCGAGCGCAGCATCAGTCCGACACCCCGAGCGTCAAGGAATGCTTTGCGCTCCTGTTCAAGAACCGTCCCCTGCTCATGCTCTTCTTTGCGAATATCTTCTTCCTTATCTGCAAAATTCCTGAGCAGATCTCGTTCTACTTCGTAGCCGACCTCATCTTCAACAGAAAATACAACGTCTTTATCGACGTTATCAAGTTCCCCGGCTTCCTGCTTGCGGGCATTTTGGTGCCCAAGATAGTCGAAAAGCTCGGCAAGCGCGCGGACTCGCGCAGGTTCTTCCAAATCTGCTGCTTATCCGCTATAGTTCTTCATCTGCTCTTTGCTCTGACCACCTACAGCGGACTGATAAACAAGCCCGAGGGTCAGTCCGCGTCGATATTCACGGCCATACTCGTCATCCTCTTTACGGGTCTTACGACTATTCCGCTTGAGTTCAAGAACCTCATGCAAAAGGAGATGGAGGCCGAGACCGTCGACTACATCGAGTGGAAAACAGGCCGCCGCGTCGAGGGAATCATGCTCTCGATAATGAGCTTCACGGGAAAAATAGAGAACACCTTCGCCTCGTCTATAGGCATTGCGATTCTCGGCATAGTCGGCTATGTCAGCCACACCGAGGGCTCGCTTATTCAGAACCACAACACGAATCTTGCGCTGTTTGCGATGACGACGATCGTCCCCGCAATAGGCTATCTGCTTATGCTCATCCCGATACATTTCTATAATATCACCGGCGACGGACACAGAAAGATGATGGCCGACATCGCCGAGCGCCGCGCCTCGATAGCCGCAGAGACGGCCGCCGAGCTTCAGAGCGCAGGAGAGACAAAATGAATCCACGCTTCGTTTTCATAGCCGACACTCACCACTTCTCGCGCACTCTTTCCGACGGCGGCGAGGCCTATGCCTACCGCAGCGGCTCGGATCAGAAGTGCCTTGAGGAGACGGGCGAGATAATCGACGCGGCATTTGAAAAGATACTCGAAAATCCGCCCGACGCCGTAATGATAGCGGGCGACCTTTCAGACGACGGCGAGCGAGTCTGCCACGAGGAGTTCCGTGAAAAGCTCCGCGAGCTTCAAAAGCACGTTCCCGTATATGTCATAACCGCGACGCACGACTGGTGCTGCGACGAAAACCCGCGCAGGTTTACGAACGGCGAGGTCACAAACGACGTGGAGACCGTTTTGCACGAGGAGCTCAGCGACTTCTACCGCGAGTTCGGGCTCGACCGCGCGATAAGCTCATTCAAGACTCACCTCGGCATATATTCATATGTCGCGCAGCTTGCGCCCGGCGTTCGACTGCTCGCCCTCAACGATGACCAGAACGGCAAGGGACGCGCGGGCTACACTCCCGACCACATGGCGTGGATAGAGGAGCAGATAAGCAAAGCGAAAGAGGACGGTCAGCTGATAATAGGCATGGAGCACCACCTGCTCATAGCGCACATCCACCCGTTCATAACGAGCGGCCACTGCGTCGGCGACCGCGAGGAAGTCGCCTCAAGGCTTGCGGATGCGGGGCTTCGGTATATGTTCGTCGGTCACTCGCACATTCAGCGGATAGATACCTTCGTCTCCCCCGCGGGCAATCCGATAACCGAGGTCAACGTAGGCTCGCTGTGCGGCTATCCCGCGCCGATAGTCAACGTAACAGTGACGGATGACAGCCGCCTGCATATAGTCACGGAGCACCTCGAGAGCTTCGAGGGTGCGGAGGACGCGCAGGAATTTTTGAGAGCGCACGCCACGCAGCTCATTGACCTGCCGCTCAAGGGCGCACTCGAGAGCCGAAAGGAGTTCGGCAAGAGGCTCGACGCGCTCGGCGTAAACGGCAAAAAGATATCGGCTCTGCGTCCTGTTGTAAAGCCCGTTGCAAAGCTGCTGCTGAAATCCGATGTGATGAGCTTTTATAAAAAAGTGAACCGCCTGACCTTCGGCAAGGTGCTCAGAAAAGAGGACGCCGAGGAGCTTGCGGATATGAGAGTCATAGACATAGTGCACGGCGTCCTGCTCTCGTTCCTCGACGGCGGCATGAACCGCGTTGACAGAGACAGCGCATATTACCGCTTAGTTGCGGGAACTATCTCGATCCCATCTCGGATAATGAAAAAGAACTCGCTGTTCAGAAAGCTCAACGAGTGCGCCGATGCGATACTCACGGGCAGTGAGCCGAGTCCCGAGGACGCAATAATATAGAATAAAATATAAAAGCACAGGGCTTCCGTCTGATTCGGAAGCCCTGTTTAATTTATATTGTCGGTATCAGTGGAAATCCCACGAGTCTATGTCCGCATAGATATCATTGATATGATTTTTGTTGCCGTATTTGAGCGTTCTTGTATATATCGCTATTCCCGAGCGATAGCACAGGGGCACGAACGGCATATCGGCATTAAACGCTTCGATAAAGGTATTCAGATCGGATGAGCCCGAAAGGAACGCCGAGTATGCGGTGCTCGCAGCGCCCGAGGTGTTGATGCCGTAGGCGACGCTGCCGCCGCTCTTGAGAAGCGGCGAAAGGCTCATATTATCGGTGAGCTTGACTTCGCCTATATACATATCGAATTTGCCGGAGGCTACCGCCGCGCGGTAATCCTTTTCGCCGAGCTCGCTGACCGTGACGGAGATTTTGAGTTTTTCGAGCATCTCCTTTATGCTCTGCGCCGCTGCCGCCTTGAAACCGTTATCCTTGTTGACAACTATCCTGAGCGCGAGCTGTTTTTTGTTGGCGTCCGCGCGCGTTGCGTCGTTTTTCGAGGTATAGCCCGCCTCGTCGAGCAGCTTTCCCGCCGCTTCGAGGTCGGTTTTTACAGTATAATCCTTGTCGGCGACCGCGCTCCAATCGGGATTAAATGGCGTATACGCCGCTTTCGCGTGACCCTGGAACGATTCGTCGGCGAGCTTCGCCCTGTCTACGGCTAAGGCTATCGCCTGCCGCACCTTCTCGGAAGAGAGCGCGGAGCTGCTCTTATTGAACGTGAGATAGACAAGGTTATTCATCTGTATATCCGCCACCGACGCGGAATATCGGGTATATGCGCCGCTGCGCAGGTCGTCGAAAGCGAAGCTGATGTTGCCGATGGCGAGAGTATATTTGAGCATGCTCAGGTCCTTGACGTCGTAGAGCGTGATGCTCGTCTTTTTCGGCGAGAAGTCGCCGCGGGCGTTGCTCGCCTTGAGATAGCCTACGCCGTTTTCGGATTTATATGTGTATCTGCCTCTGCCCGCCGCGCCGTCGTCAGTCGAACCGCGCTTTGTGACGGCAAAGGTCAGGCAGTTCACTGCATACGGGTCATCGTCGCCGAGCGAGAAAACAACGCTGTTTCCGCTGACCTTGGCGCTGCTGAAATTCGCAAGCCGCGTTTTATATGCGGGCGACTTTTTTGCGCTCTCAAACGAGGCCACAACATCCGATGGCGAAACACTCGAGCCGTCCGAGAATTTCGCGGAGGCGAGGGATACGGTGAGGGTGCGCCCGCTCCGGCTGTAATTCGACGCGAGAAGCGGCTTTGGATTATAATTTTTATCGAGTGCGAACAGCCCGTCGTATATGAGCGTCATAAGCTGCTGATTGAGCATACTCGTAGCTGTAAAGGGGTTTAGCTTGTCAGCTTTTGAATAGGGCAGTTTGAGAGTCTGTATCGCTTCAACGGCATCGGACGGCATTTCCGTAGTCCCGTCCTCGCCCTCCTTTTTGCCTGAACATCCGCTGAATACAAAGGAAAGCGCAAGCATCATCACAAGTATTGCCGCCGCTGAACGGATAAATTTTTTCTTCATACCTGTCTCCTCTCGGGAAATCCGTAAAGCCATATGACTTTACACTATTTTATCAAATCTTTGATTATCTCGCCCGCCATTATCATGCCCGCTACGGGCGGGACGAACGACATACTCCCGGGCAGAGCCCTGCGTGAGCTCTCCTCGACGGTCTCCCCGGGCTTTATCGGCTGCTCGGGCGACCAGACGACCTTCAGATGATTTATCCCCCGCGCTTTGAGCTCGCGGCGCATCACGCGGCACAGCGGACAAACCGAGGTTTTTGAGATATCGGAGACCCTGAAGAGAGTCGGGTCGAGCTTGTTGCCCGTGCCCATGCACGATATCAGCGGTATTCCACGCCTCTGCGACTCTGCCGCCAGGGACAGCTTCGCCTGAACGGTGTCTACGGCGTCGGCGATATAGTCATAGCCGCCCTCGAAGAAGTCCGCCGAATTTTCTTCGAGATAGAACCCGTCAATGATATTCACCTTGCATTCGGGGTTTATATCCTTTATTCTTTCGGCTGCGACTTGAGTTTTTTTCATGCCGACGGTCGAGGTCAGCGCGTAAAGCTGGCGGTTGATATTTGTAATTGATATCTCATCGTTGTCAACAACGGTCAGCTCCCCTACGCCCGCGCGGGCAAGCGCCTCCGCAGTATACGAGCCGACACCGCCGAGCCCGAACACCGCAACGTGACAGCGGGCGAGCTTCTCCGCCGCCTCCTTGCCTATCAGCATTTCACCTCTTGAAAAGCGAGAAAGTTCCAAAGCATCTGCCTCCGGTAGTTTCTTATGGGATTATTGTACACCATGGGCGGAGATTTTGCAATTTTTTATTGATAAAAGCGCGGTTGCGGTTGTTTTTTTGACCGCTAAAGGTTATAATTAAATGAATATAAGTTTAAAGGATGTCATTTGAAATGAAATTAGGAATAGTAGGTCTGCCGAATGTCGGCAAGAGCACGCTTTTCAACGCCATTACCAATGCGGGCGCGCAGTCCGCAAACTATGCGTTCTGCACCATCGAGCCGAATGTCGGCGTAGTTGCCGTGCCGGACGAGCGCCTTGACAAGCTCGCAGAAATGTACAATCCGGACAAGATAACCCCCGCGACAATCGAGTTCGTTGACATAGCCGGTCTTGTGCGCGGCGCGTCCAAGGGCGAGGGTCTCGGCAACAAGTTCCTCTCGCATATAAGAGAAGTCGATGCGATAGTACATGTGGTTCGCTGCTTTGAGGATGACGATATAGTTCATGTCGACGCGACTATCGACCCGAAGAGAGATATCGAGACTATCAATCTCGAGCTCATCCTCTCCGACCTTGAGATGGTCGAGCGCAGGATAGACAGAGTCGCAAAGCAGGCGAGAAACGACAAATCCGCTGCGGCGGAGCTTGAGTTTCTCAAGAGGCTCAAGAGCGAGCTTGAGAGCGAGGTGCCCGCAAGAAACGTCGAGTGCGACGAGAACGAGCGCGAATTTTTGGCGCAGATAGCTCTGCTCACCGCAAAGCCCGTCATCTACGCCTGCAACATGAGTGAAAACGATTTTGCCAATAATATTGATACAAACCGCCACTATCTCGCGGTCAAGGAGATAGCCGCCGCAGAGGGCTCGGAGGTCCTGCCCATCTGTGCGGAGCTTGAGGCGGAGATAGCCTCGCTCGAAAAAGAGGAACGTGAGATGTTCCTGACCGATCTCGGAATCGAGAAGGGCGGACTCGACCTGCTCGTTCAGCGCAGCTATCACCTGCTCGGTCTTATATCCTACCTGACCGCCGGCAAGCCCGAGGTCAGAGCCTGGACGATAACCCGCGGCACAAAGGCTCCCCAGGCGGCCGGAAAAATTCACTCCGACTTTGAGCGCGGCTTCATCCGCGCCGAGGTTATAAGCTTTGAGGATCTCATTGCCTGCGGCTCGCTGACCGCCGCAAAAGAAAAAGGCCTTGTCCGCAGCGAGGGCAAGGAGTATGTAATGAACGACGGCGATGTCGTGCTGTTCAGATTCAATGTGTAAAGGAGTAAGCTATGGCTGAGGACAACAACATTCTTGATTTTTATCCCGAGGGCGAGGAAGAAGCCTGCGCCGAGGACAGCTACGTCACTCTCGTTGACGAGGACGGCAACGAGGTCGATATGTCGGTTGTCGATATCGTTGAGCACAAGGGCGAGAACTATGTTATTCTCCTGCCCGTCGAAAATATCGAATCGGGCGATATGCAGTTCGCCGTGATGAAGATAGAATACGACGAGGATGCCGACGAATACACCTATGTGACCGGCAACGAGCCCGAATACGACGAGGTTTTCGTCGAGTTCCGCGAGAGGCTCGAGCAGGAGCTGAGCATCTTCGACGGTATCGGCGATGAGCTTGAAAGCGAAAACGAGCTCGACCATTTCGACGAGGACAACTGAAAACAGATGAGGGGCCGCGTTGAGCGCAGCCCCTCTTGCTTTTACCATTCAAATGTCACGGTGATTCCGTTCTTTTGATAGCTTATATCATGGAAGTTTCTGTTTTCTATTCCCTCGCAGAATACGCGCGTCATCTCCGCATCTTTAAACGTGATGCTTCCGGTCAGGGTCAGGCTCTGCGACAGATACACCGTCTTGCTGACGGTGAAGCCCGTCAGCCACCAGTGATACATCGGGTCGCGGTGGACGAGCAGGTCGTCTCCGTGGAATAGGTCGAGCGACATGAGCAGCATATCCTCATCGCCCACGCAGTTATAAAATGTTCCCTTTGACCCGGGCTCACGCTTGTATATGCCTATTTCCGCGCCGTTTGTTATGACATATCTGCCCTTCCAAAGCTGAATCATCCACTCGCTGCCGGCGTAGTTAAACTTAATGCGCGCGGTCTGATAGTTGAACAGCGGAGTGATATAGCAGAAAATATCATATGCCACGGTAAAGCCGAAGTTTCGCATCCAGACATGGACAGGCGTTATGACCATGGCCTTTCCGACGTCGAAATCATAGCCTATGCCGACCATTCCGTTGTCGTCCTTGCCGTAGAGCATCTGGGTCTTTATGTTATAATACGTGCCCGAGGGCAGCTCCTCCGTCCTGCCGTCGCGGTAGGTCACGCGGCAATATATCTCATATGTGTCCTCCAAATCCTTTACGGGTACGCAGTAGAGATATGCCTCGTCGATTATTCCGAAATAGACCGCCGCAGCACGGAAAATGAGTGAGAGAGCGGAATTGCCCTCCTTTGCGTATTTTTCGGAAAGCTCGTTGAGCTTTTTTTGAAGCTCGGGCACATTGATATGATATTTTTCGCTGACCTTGACAGCGAGGCCGTTGAACTCCGGCATACTCTTCATTATCAGCGCGGCATCAAGTCCCGAGGCTCTGGCGACGCTCGAGCACAGGGCGTCAAGCTTATCGTCGAGCACTACGTTGAACTTATCCTGCGCCACAAAGTGGAAGCCCGTGAGCAGGTAAACGGCATTATCGATACTGTTGACATACTTGAAGAAATCCTCGGTTGACATCGTAGGATAGCCGTTCTTCATAATATAGCCGTAGATACCCGTCGGCTCCGCCTTCTTGGCAACCGCATTTGCGGGGACGCAGGCAGCGCACAAAAGAATCACAAGGGACAAGATAAAGCTCAGTGTTCTTTTAACTTTTTGCATTGTTTTTCCTCCTCCATACTTTGCTTCGCCAATAAAATATTATCATAGAAAGCGAAAATAAGCAACATACAAAATGCGCAGAAACGGGAGTAAATAACCGCTTCTGCGCTGTTTTATATAAGTCCGAGCTTTTTAAAGGCGTTATAAAGCCCGTCGGAATTTATGTCGTCCGTCACTGTGTCCGCCGCCGCTATGAGGGCGGGCGTCGCGTTGCCCATAGCAACTCCGTACTCCGCGAAGTCCATCATCTCGAGGTCGTTGTCACCGTCGCCGAAAGCTATCGTCGCGCTCCTCGGCGCATCGAAGCGGCGCAGTATCTCCGCCATTCCGGTAGCCTTTGTGTATCTGCTGTCCGTAACCTCGCCGCAGCGGTCGCCCATGTTGCCGAAGCTGTAGCGCACGACGCCGAAGCGCTCACCGAGGTCGGCGGCAATCTCGCCGAGTCCCTTGGGCGCTCCGTAATATATGAGCTTTTCGGCGGAAGTCAGCTCGGACGCACTCTCTACTACCGTAGTCATGCCGAAGAGCGAGTTTATTTTGCCGCGGTCGATGCCGTCGGCGAGATAGTGCGCAACTATCGAGTCCGCGCACCATTTTTCGAGCATGAGCGTATGCTCGGTCTGTACGCAGTAGGGCGCGTGCAGGGAAGTGAAATATCGGGCGAGAAAGGTCATATACTCCTTTGAGAAGCAGTGCCGGGCTATGCACTCGCCGTCCGCCATAACATATGCGCCCGACGAGCAGACCGCTCCGTCAAAGGTTATCTTTTCGAGCAGCCACGGATAAATCTGCGAGCGCTGTCTGCCCGTGCAGACAAAGAGCTTGTGCCCGTTAGCCTTGGCGGCCTTCAGCGCCTCGAGCGCCGAATCCGCGAGCTTGCCCTGAAAGTCGACAAGTGTCCCGTCTATATCAAGAAAAATATACTTTGTCTCCATGCGTTTCCTCCGAAAGCGTTTTTACTATAATAACACAGCCCTAACTTTTTGTCCATTGCCGATTGAAAAAGCGGACGCTGTTATAGTATAATATTTAAAACAGGGAAATAATGGGCGGTGAAAACATGACCGATATTGAAAGAGCGAAGCAGATTTTGATAAGCGAGGGCTGCACCTGCGCAGTCTGCAAGGGCGACAGCATACATATGAGCCAAAAGCGCGGAGTTGCGCCGCTCATGGAGCTTCTTGACGGCGGCGCGGATATTCGCGGATATTCGGCGGCGGACAAGGCCGTCGGCAAGGCGGCGGCGATGCTGTTCGTTCTGCTCGGAATAAGCGAAATATATGCTGCGGTTATGAGCCGAGGAGCAAAAGCGGTCTTTGACGAGCACGGGATAAAATATTCCTGCGGCGAAGAGGTCGAATATATAGTCAACCGCCAAAAAGACGGTATGTGCCCGATGGAAAGAGCGGTTAGGGATATTGACGACCCCGCCGAGGCACCGAAAAAAATAAAAGAAACAATTGAAAAAATGCGAAAGGGTGACTGACATGAAGCTTCACTACATGGGAAAATTCAATCTCGACCCGAACACTCTGCCGCAGGCGGAGCACAAGCCCGGCGCAACGGAGTTCAAAGAGGCGGACAGCATGAAAAAGCTGGCTGTTATCGCAAACGCCGTCTCTTTCGTGATTTTTGCCGTTCTCGCCGTCGCGGCGTATTTAAGGCTGCCGGATATCACGCGCGGAAAATCATCTGTAATAGCCTGGGGCGCAGCCCTGCTCGGCTCTCTGCTCATCCTGTTTCCGCACGAGCTGCTCCACGCCGTCTGCTTCAAAAATGATGTGTATCTCTACACTAATTTCAAGCAGGGTATGCTGTTCGTTGTCGGCACGGAGCCGATGAGCAAGGGCAGGTTCATATTTATGTCCATGCTCCCGAACATAGTTTTCGGCATAATCCCCTACGCCCTTGGCATGATATTCCCGCAGCTCAAAGCGCTGACCCTGTTCGGTATGCTCTGCACGAGCATGGGCGCGGGCGACTACTATAATGTGTTCAACGCCCTGCGCCAAGTGCCGAAAAACGGAAAAATCTATATGTCCGGTATGCGGTCGTATTGGTATGTGGAGGAATGATGCTGCAAAGGAGCTTAGAAAATGTCATTAAAATCATTTTGGAATGAGCCTGCTTTCGGAGATGAACCGGCTGCCGAGAAAGCTGAAAAAAGAAGAAAAAGAAGCGTCTGTTTTCGTTGGACTGTGTGGCTTGCCGTAATTTTAATTGTCGGCGGTATCTCCGAATTGATAGACAAAATCAGAACAAGCGAGCATTCGACGCTCATTTTTAGCCTGATAGGAGTCGGGCTTGCGGCTGCAATCGCCGTTATCATTGTTCTTGTTATACGCAGCAGGAAAAATAAGAGTATTTAACTGTAAATTTGAACTGTCGAAGCAGGAAATTGATTTGGGCTATATAGTATTATGGAAATTTTTGCTATAGAAAAGGAAAAGAATGATAACCTACACGATATTAGCAGCTATGAACCTGCTGTTATTGCGAATAAGATAAAGAAAGAGTGCATGCAGCAAAATACCACATTAAAAACTATGTTACAAGAATTAAGCATCGGTAGTAATATGATGTCGCATATGTCGCACGGTAAAGCACCATCATATATTACTATCGCGCGTATATGCGACTATCTTAATATCAGCATAGATACACTGTTAGACCATACTGTGACTGCAAATACAGCACCAATATATACTGCGGCGGCATTGCAGCATTTGTCAGCCGTAGCCGGATACAGCACCGACTACATTGCCGGATTGCTTCGTATTCCACCAAAACAACAATTTAAACAATAGGACTGACATCTTACTGCTATTGGGGGCGAAGGGGTCGGAAATCCGCAACCTGCGACATCGTTAAACTCAAATACATTCAAATTAAAGATTGCGGCACCACACGCCATTCGCGTGTGATGCCGCTTTGTATTTTTGCGTTCTGAAATTTTATTCGCTGAGTTCTTTTATAATTGCTTTAAATTTATCGGTATCGCGCACCGAATCAAACTCATCATGCAGTATCCATTTATCTCTAAGTATTTCGCAAAGAGTTCTTGTATCGGCAGTCTCGAAATCTGTTTTTCGCTCGATTATTTCGCCGACTAATACCGCGCTGTATCTCTGCTCGTCGGGGCGATTATCAAAAGCCTTCGCTTCATCAACAGCTAAATGCAGGTGCTTATACATATTATCGTAATCCTTCAAAAGCGCATATCTTTTGGCAATATCAAAATCAAGCCACGTTGTGCCCCAATTATTGTTTGGTCTGTTGCCGTCAAGGATAAGCTTCTCCAATTCAAACACTTTTTTCAACGCAATAAGCTCTGTTTCGTTATCAACCACATCCGCATCCGCTAAAAGCCAAATAAATGTTTGCAAATTTTCATAGCTTTTCATAATCGCGTTGCGCAAAAAGGGCAACTTTTCTTCTTTTTTTAGTGCCCACCATATCTGCAATTCACGGCAGTTTTCCATCGAAGGCAGTGTTTCATAAATTTTTCTGCCGATTTCTTTTCTCCCATGCAGACAATGGTTAAACGCAAGTCTCGCGGTTGCCGCAAGCCGTATGCTTTGATCGGGGCAATATTTCATAATTCTTTCACCAAGGGCAGTGATTTCAGAATCATACCTTTCCATATTTTCTTTCCATTCCGGAATGTTACCGTCATCATCACCCGCGACAAAAAGAGCATACATCAGTTTATCAAGCAGAATGTAATTATTCGGATATTCCCCGACCCCCTCACGGGCAACAGCAATGCACTTATCTATCTCACCCCTGCTTATGGAAAGCTGAAAGCGTTCAAGATATTTTTCTACATTTTCCATTTCGGTTATTTCATCGACACCCATAAGCTTATCGGTGGAAACATCAAAAAATGATGCGATGGTAGGCACAAGCTCAATATCAGGATAACATAAACCATTTTCCCAGCGCGACACGGATTGACACGACACACCGAGAACCTGTGCAAACTCCTCCTGCGTGATCTCTTTTTCTTTTCTCATTCTTTTTATCGTTTCGCCTATATTCAGTTTCATAGTAGAACCTCTCTTTCAATGATTGAAAGCGGCGCCTCTTTCTGAATATATTATTGCATATTAAGCCCTTCGATTCAATATCATGAACAGAGAGTTTTTTTCACGGTTTTAGTGAAAAATCAAGAGCAAATAAGTAAAGAAGCAGCAAGATTTAAAGTCTTGCTGCTCTATCTGTTAAATAAAGTTCATTTAGTACAATGATATTTCAATAAATGAAGTGTTCGTTCTGCAAACATGAAGCGACAACTTCATTCTATGAGGTCCTCGAAGTGAGCGCAGAGCCTATCGGACCGCTTGCAGAAAATGTCGAAAGCGGCGTTAAGCAATACGCAAGGAGATACACTCAATCTTAAAGAACGCTTATTAAAGCGAATATACCGGCAATCAACCCGCCACATAATGATATAACAAATCCGATCAACGCACCATAACCGGCAGCTTTAGCCTTTGAAGGGCTTGTCTCCTTCCACACTAAATAAAGAATAAGTCCCACAATAGGAATAAAAAAGCCCAAAAGTAACCATCCACTGTTACTCCAAGCTTCCTTTTGAATGTCACTTAAAGCTTCCTTAATTTGCGGAACACTATTTCCCTGCACATTATTTTGCACATTATTTTCCTGTGCACAGCCACAGCCGGGACAAATCACCGCTTCGTCCATAATTTCCTTTCCACACTTTGAACAATACTTCATTCCAAATCACCTCTTAATATTTTTTGTTGACAATCAACGGTGTTATTTTATCCTACTTTATCCTACTTGTCAATAGTAAATAAGATTTCAGCGTATAATTATTCTAGAGGTGATAGCTTTGAAACCATTGAAAGAAAAAATAAGCATAACCATTGACAGTGATATTTTGGAAACATTACGTATTTTTGCAGAGGATGACGATCGTTCGCTATCTCAATATATAAATATTGTTCTAAAGGCACACATAGCCGAGAAGGCGTCACATTCTAATCATTAAAATATTTAACTGTGCTTTATTCAAAACAAATTTTTCAAAAATGTCTGAAAGGTGCATTTCATTGGAATCATGCGCATTTAACGAATGATAAATATTGAATAATACAAAACAAAAATCCCGTCTTTCGACAGGATTTTTTATTTTTGCCTCATGTTGGACTCGAACCAACGATGCGTACGGTCAAAAACATAGTCGCCTTGCATGGGGGTATCCCAAAATGCTCACATTTTTGGGGGGGAGAGGACGAGGTGCGTAATGAATGAGTTTTCGCCAAAGGCGGAAAAGAATGATATGGAGCAACCGAGGACTGTGGAGCGCGTCGCAACGCTCGTTGTTTCTTCCTGCTCATAGCACCGCTTCATCTGCCGCAGGCAGCACGGTGCTCCGAGCCAGTTAACAGCCGGTGCGGCTGTGTGTGGCAGGGTCGACGGTTTGGGTCAGCAAGTAAAGTGAAAAAGAGCAGGAAGACTGGTGTCTCCCTGCTCTTTGCGCTAAATGTGATTGCTATTTCAATTCATGAAGTGTTTGCGTTGCAAACATAAAGCGACAACTTCGTTGTCATGAAGTGCGCACACTTTGCTTTTCATGCGGTTTATCGCACTTCATTAGCGAAGCGCCTTCATTTTTCATGCACCGAAGGTGCGGTGAAACCAACGACCCTTTCGGTCAGAAACATAGTCGCCTTGCTCGCTTGGAGCGCTTCGCAATGCTCGTTGTTTCTTCCTGCTCAGAGCACCGCTTCATCTGCCGCAGGCAGCGCGGTGCTCCGAGCCAGTTAACAGCCGGTGCGGCTGTGTGTGGCAGGGTCGACGGTTTGGGTCAGCAAGTAAAGTGAAAAAGAGCAAGAAGACTGGTGTCTCCCTGCTCTTTTTGGCTCACCACTCTATAAACTGTCCGAACACGCCGAGCTATATGTTATTTCAGGGCTTTTGGCTTGTGTCGTGAAAAGATAGGCGTTTCTCTTGTTTATATAGAAAATCGTGCTATAATGTCAAATATAGAGCTTCCGGCTCTATCCTATTTCATTCGGCAGTTTCGCTCCGGCGGGGCTGCTGTTTTACATTTTGCCGACGTCGGCAAAATGCTATGTGTCCGCTTTTTTTGGTTTGACTATATAAATTTTTAAAAAACTTTGAAAAAAAGTGTTGACATACTATGCTTAGTATGCTATAATATAGACAGTGAAAGAGAGATATCAAAAAGAAAGGACAGAAAAAAATGAAACAGTACGGTTCGAATTTTGCAACGGAGTTCACAAAAAAGCAGATAAGCGTTATATATTCGAAAGCTAAGAGCGGCGAACTTAATGTTGAGAAGTGGTTTATGAGCGAACTTTATGAACTCGCCGATTATTACGGCCATGATTATAACCGCTCAGTGGCAAGGCAAGAAGCCAACGTCAAAGAAATACTCGACTCCGTTTTTGGCGGAAAAACCGAAGAAGCTCAAAAGCTTATTGACAGTTGCGCAAACAACTGGTTTTCAAAATTCAGCTTTAAAAATCAGAATAAGTGCGACCGAAATGTTTTTGTTAAATAATGGGTAAACCCCTTTAAAAAGAAAGGATAATGAAAAATGAAATTCTACACAAGAGACCGAGAGGCGGGGAACAGGATTGATGAGTTCAACACACGCGGGGAAGCCGAAAGAGCAATAGCCGCCTATGAAAAAGAAGACGTGGCCGATGGCACATACACGCCTGATTTCTATGAAGTAGAGGAGGTTCCAGAGTTCAGGGACTGCCTCAAGACGGCTCGAACAGCTGAAGAAAAAAAGAAAATGAAAATCTACAAAGTAGAATCATACGTCAGAGGCGACATATTCGACGACTACATCGGAGCTGACCGAGAGAAAGCCATCGCCGAAATGGAGCGCGTGTGGGAACATTGGACGCGCACAGAGCAGATGAAGAACTCTGTGCAGGTCGAAGAGTTCGAGCTCGACGTTAAAGACCCGACAAATATCGATGAAATCGAGAACGCTCTCGAAGAGCTGATGGACTCGAACTCATACGGCTATGACGTTGTCGCCGAGAGAAATTGGGAGAAGCAGGAAGCCGAGGACAAAGACGATGAGTGAGAAGAAGCGCAAAACCCACACATCGACGGAAGTTAAATATCGTTATAACAAAAAGACCTACGAAGAAGTCCGTGCCAGCCTGCCAAAGGATTTGGCCGCGCGGTTTAAAGAAAAATGCGCGGCAGAAGGCGTACCGCAGGCGCAGGTTATTAAAAAGGCGGTCATTGACTTTTTGGGTGAGAATTGAAAAAACCGGGCAAGGGAATCCCCCTGCCCGGTAATTTTTATATGTTCCCGAAAAGTTTAAGTATCGCCACGACAAGCGCCTCGCCGTAAAGCCCAATGAGATTCAAGAGGTTGTAAAGAATGGCTGTTATCATTCCTCTACCCCCTTATCCTCTATGGCCGTGCCTTGCTCGTGGAGATATTTGTCCGCAGTCTGTGCCGCCTCGGTGAAGCTGTTATTCTTCCAATAGGCCGAAATGCCGACGAGAACCGAGAAGATGACGCTCACGATTGTGTACAGCTCATTATAATCGGTCGGTATCGGCGCCTTGCCTGCCGCCGAAAGCGCCATGTTGACGAGCGAGATAATCAGCAGGATTCCTCTGACCCAAGTGCCGACCTTGACATTACCGATGTTTGCGAGAATGTCTTTGATTTTTGCCATGATAATAACCTCCTAAAATATGTTATCTATGCCCTGAGCGGCGAGGAAATCCCGCTGCTCGTGCTTTATTTTTTTGGCGAAGTCCAAAGCGTCGCTCATATCGCCGTTGCAGTGAGCGTCAGGGATTTTCTGTACCGCGCGGGCTGTCGCTTCGCCCAGCGCGAGAGCCGCGTTGCTCGTTAAGAGCAGGTTCTTTTCAAACTCTCTGCGGTTCTCGTCGCGTTTCTGCCGTTCGTGCTCAAGCTTTTGCTCCTGCTTTTCGCGGACGGCGGCGAGCCTTTCTTCCTGTGCTACCCGTGCCGCCTCTTTTTTGGCGATTTTGTGTTCTAAAAGCCAAAACAAAAAGCCGACGATGCCGACAGTCAACGCCGAAGGTATGCCGCAGAGAGCGGCGATTTGTCCTACGGTCATTTGGACACCTCCAAGTATTTGACCGCTACCCAGCTCGCGATATCGGTCAGAAGAGCTTCCTGAACTCCGCCGTTGGTCTGAATCTTGCCGACAGTGTGGGTTCTTGTCAGCTGCGTGTTCGGTACTATCAAACCGCGTGCCGCCGTAAGTCCGCCGTAGGTTGCACCGGGCTGAATAGTGACCGTCGAGCCGACCGTTATTTTTGCATTTGACTGCAAAACAGTTAAATCGGAGACATAGACCCACGAGCTAATCTCTTTGAGCAGTGCGCGGCTTCCGCTGACGGTCTTGACCGTGTGCTTTTTGAGCTTAACCCATGCGGGGATTCTTTCGCCCGTCGCATATTTAGAGCCTTTGATTTTCACTATGTCGCCCGCTCTGACGGCGGGGTTCCCCGTGTTCGGCTTGCTCTGATTGACCGCCTTTTTCTTTATCCCGTAAAAATCGGCGACGGCCTTGACAATAGCCTCTGCGCACTGCTTCTGACCTGCGGCAGATTCGACGTGCTTCCTGTCGTTTGCGTTGTCGATAAATACGGTCTCGATGAGCAGCGATTCACATTTGCATGAGCGGACGAAACCGAAGTAGTCCGTGCCGTTTGACGGATTGATTTTGACCTTGGCGCCTCTGTCGCGGATGCTGAAGGTATTAGCTATGCTCTTGCTGATTGCTCCGGCGAGCTTCTTGCCCGTTGCACTCTTGTGCTTATAGTAGACCTCGCTCCCCGTTCCGCCTGCGGCGTTGAGGTGAATTTCCATCGCCAAATCATAGCCGTGTTTGTTGACGTGGGCTATTCTTTCGGTGAGATAAAGTGTCGCGTCATAGTTGATAACGTCGGCTTTGCAATCATAGCCCTTGAACACTTCACCTATGTACTTGCCTATTTCGCGTCCTATTTTAAACTCCTGATAGTTCCCGCCGAGTGCGCCGCTATCATAGCCGCCCTTTGCTGATTTTCCATGCCCTATTGAAATACAGATTTTCATTTATTCCGCCTCCTCAAAATATATTCCGACAAGCTGCGACGGTACATAGTGCAGTATAGTACCTTGACCGTTGCTATCGTCGCGTATGCACTTGTATGTTTTGCCGCCGTCGAGATAATACTTGTCCTTGAAATACCGCATACCGGCAGCGGCAGTTATCGGATTATCTATCGTGCCGTCTTCGCCGACCGTGATGGGTTCCCAGTGTGCCGCCGTGTTTTCCGGCAACCATGTCGGATTTGCCGATATAGCGTTGTAACACTTATACAGCCCGCTCGGTCTGCGGACTATACAGCCGACAGCATAATCGATATACCCGCTCCACAGCGGATAAAGCTCGGCATACTCCAAAGCTTCCGCGTCCGTCGTGACCTTTGTCAAAACGCCGTCTATCTTGTTGCGATAAGCTTTTGCTTCTGCTCGCGTCATATATCCGCACCTCCTGTGATTATTTCCAATACTTCGGAATCGGGAATTTCTTCTTCGGCGGTCAGATACGCTTGATATTCCGCCTCTGTCACCTCTGCCAAATCCGCCTCCGACAGCGATTTCGCCGGGATAATTTCGCCGGGATAAATCTCGCCCGTGTGAATGTTTTTTAAATGCATTTTTTCGGACGGGTAAATTACTCCGTTAACTGTTGTCATATACATCACCTCACGCTATTGTCCAGTTTTTTGCGGTTATGGCCGCTGCTATCGTGACCGCTCCCGCATCTGTGGATTCGGACGACACATACAGATTTGTGTCTGCGTCAAACTTGACATAGTTTGCGTAAATCATACCAGTGTCGGCGGTTTTAAGGGCGGCGTTAAGCGTTAGCGTCAAGGCGTCTTGTCCCGTGCGGTCTTTGAGCGCGTTGAGAATATTAACGCACGAGGTAATATTAAGGGCTTCCTGATAGTTCAGCTTGAGCGAGACATTGACCGTGTTGGCCTTTATCTCGATATCCGTCAACCCATATTGCAGCGCGAAAACATCCCCCGCGCTTGTCACGGAGGTAAAGTCCAGTCCGACTATCTTTTTTAAAATTGTGTTTTTTCCCGTGCCGCCACAGGCGAATGCCTCTAAGACGGATTTTACTTTTGAGAAATTGCCCTTAAATACTATTTCAGTAAGACCGTGCACGGCTCTATTTCCAAACATTGAACTAATACTTGTAAGCTTATCGCTTACTGTTAACTCGATTCTTGTTAGCGGAGTAAGCCTTGCACTGGCAAACGACCTCGACAGGCTTGTGACATCAGGAATGTTGGCCACAAGCTCTGTGATTGTTGAATTGTTGCTAAGCGAAAAAGACTCCAAAGATTCAAACACCTCGAACGGATTGCCGCCGCCCGAGGTTATAGCGTCAATCGCGTTGCCAAAACCTTTGACAGAGTCCCATGCTATCTGATTAGTGTCACCTGTCTTGGCACGAATACGATTAGCCGTGTAGGTCATGGCCGTGTCGAGTTTGTCGGAATCAACTACTTTATCAAAAGCCATTAATAACTACCTCCCGTCCAAGTCGGCAGGGCGGCAAGTGTGTCCGCGACTATCTCCGCCTTGTCTGCCGCTGTCCAATAGTCTGTGCCCTTGACGGGTGTTTTGCCGTCCGCGCCTTTTGCGCCTGTATCGCCCTTGTCACCCTTAAGGCCGACATCAGAGCCGTTGTATTGGAGCTTGCCGTTGGCGTCGGAGAGCTTGTCAAGAACGTCCTTATTGGTATGAGTATGCCCCGACTTTTTTACAAGCTCGTCGAGTGCTCCGCCGACAGTTGATATGTTCGGCAGCGCTGCGTTGGAGTAGTCAACAGATTCCGCTTCGATTTGAGTCATTGAAAATTGCCATTTACTCATACTAACACCGACATTTTGCACGAACGAAAGTATCGCTTGACCGAGCAGGAACGTGCCGAAATAATAGGAGTTTCCTTGAGCGCTTTGAATAATAGGCAACTCGAAGATGTCATTGTCGGCAGAAGCTATTAAAATGACCCTTTTTTCGGCGGCAACTGCCGCATCTATCTGCTCGACTGTTGTGTCACAAGATGTGACCGTATAGTTGCCGTCGTCGCCGCTTGCAACCGTCATTTCTGTCTCTTATACACATCTCCGAGCCCACGAGACTCCTGAGCATCTCGT
>ENA-OZGA01000415-OZGA01000415.1-human-gut-metagenome-genome-assembly--contig:-NODE-415-length-19353-cov-13.671624_pt1 | contig 19353 bp, 20 predicted proteins | sample MGYA00245112_ERZ653649 | MGnify/ENA primary metagenome ERZ653649 (study PRJEB26926, sample SAMN06165071) | human gut metagenome | biome: ENVO:00009003; feature: ENVO:2100002; material: ENVO:00002003...
ACACTTATGCGATCGTCGGCAGCGTCAGATGTGTATAAGAGACAGGCATATTATATCATAAATTTTATGCAATGCAATACTTAATTTGCAAAATTTGTCAATAAATTTTGAGCGTTTTGCACATAATCAAAACATTCTGTCGATTAATATACAAAATCTAAAAATATATTTATAATCATTTTGAATATTCGCAATAGTTTCCCAAAAAGCTGAATTCAGGCATTTCCGCACTTAACTGTGCTATAAGGTCTGTAACCTCTTTACTGCTTACATTGCCTGAAAAATCAAGGTAAAACAGGTATTCAAATCCCTCGTCACTGCTTGGGCGTGGGCGAGATTCAATTTTAGTAAGGTTAAGACCGAGAGAATTAAATCTGCAAAGTAAGCCGTAAAGCGAACCTGTAACATGAGGAAGTGAGAAACAAAGGCTGATTTTGTTTGAATCGGGTGTGATGAACAGCTTTTTGGAAATAACAATAAATCTTGTTGTGTTTTTATCGTTATCCTGCAAATGATTGTCAAGCACTTTTAAACCGTATTCCTCTGCCGCCTTGTATGAGCAGATAGCTGCAACATTAAGGCGCTTTTCCTTTGCCACATCACGAGCGGCAATTGCTGTATTTGAACATGGTGTAGAGTCAAAATTATTTTTTGCAATGTAGTCTGCACACTGTGAAAGTGACTGCGGATGTGACCATACCTTTTCAATATCCGAAAACTCTGCCTGTTTTAAACCGCCAAGACAGTAATCAATAGGCAAATCAAGTGCGCCGACAATGTAAAAACGGTGCTTAAGTATTAGGTCATATACGGCAGAAACCGAGCCTGCGTTTGAGTTTTCAACAGGAAGTACACCGAATGTAATTTCTCCTTTATCAACTGCGTCAAAAACATCACCGAAAGACTTATAGCAATGTGCCTCCGCATCAGGGAACAGGCGTATTGTTGCCTCGTGACCGTTAGCTCCTTTAATGCCCTGATAACCGACTTTAACATCGGTTTTCGGTATCTCGGTTTCAACATTGCTGATAACCTCTTTTATATCTGCACCACTGCCGACAATATTATGTTGTAAAGCTCTTGAAAGCTCCATAATATTTGAGTAAAGCAGTCTTGCGTATGAACCGTACTCGCCGCCACGCTCTTCGATAGCGTCAAGAATTTCGTTTTCTCTTGCCTGATTCAGAACAGGAATATTGTTAGCTTTTTTGTAATTACCTACCTCTTTGGCACAATCCATTCTCTTTTTGAAAAGTTCAATAATCTGTTCATCTATACTGTCAATTTCAGTTCTGATTTCTGAAAGATTTCTCATTTTATTCATCCTTATTATAAAAGATTTAATATAGCAACGGCTGTGACAGCCTCAATAACAGGCACGGCTCTCGGTACAATACACGGGTCGTGTCTGCCGTTTATAACAAGTTTTGCATTTTCTTTTTTCTGCAAATCGACTGTGTCCTGTTCTTTAGAAATAGACGGAGTAGGCTTTACTCCTGCTCTGAATATAACAGGCATACCGTTTGTGATACCGCCGAGAATACCGCCGCAGTTGTTGGTTTTTGTTACAACTTTGCCGTCTTTGTATTCAAAAGGATCATTGGACTGTGAGCCACGCATTTTAGAGAGTTCAAAGCCTTTGCCGAATTCAATGCCCTTTATTGCAGGCACACCGAAAACAGCTTTTGCGATTACACCCTCAACACCCTCAAACATCGGCTCGCCTATGCCTGCCTCAATTCCGCTTACGGCACATTCGATTGTACCGCCGATACTGTCCTGAGCAAGTCTTGCCGATTCAACTTCTGCACGCATTTTTTCTTCGACCGAATCGTCAATAAGTGCAAAAGAGCTGTTGTTTAATTTATTTATAAGTTTGTCGTCAATAGAAACAGGGTTAAAAGATTTGTCGTTTACATTGCCGATGCTTGCAATATGAGCGGCAATTTTAATACCTTTTTCTTCAAGAATCTGACGGCAGATTGCACCCGCAAAAACTATAGGAGCGGTAAGTCTGCCCGAAAAATGACCGCCGCCGCGAATATCGTTGCTTGCGTTATATTTAACATAAGCCGTGTAGTCGCTGTGACCCGGACGAGGACAATTGAGAAGATTGCCGTAGTCGCCGCTTTTTGTGTTTGTATTTTCAATTACCGCACATAACGGTGCGCCTGTAAGAGTATCTCCAAGCATACCGGAAAGTACCTTTGGCAGGTCGCTTTCTTTGCGTGGGGTTGCGGTTTTGTCTTTGCCGGGAGCTCGTCTTGACATCTGAACAAGCACTTTGTCCATATCAATTTTTACGCCGGCAGGAAGTCCGTCGATTACAACTCCTATAGCGTTGCCGTGGCTTTCGCCAAAGACAGAAATTTTTATTTTTTCACCGTAGGTCGAGGACATTTGCCTTTCCTCCTATGCTGTTGTAGTCTATATAAAAATCGGGGTAGCTTTTGTTAATGCTCATTGCAAAAGTGGCGGTTATATCTTCATCACTTCTTGCGGCGCAAACAGCGGCAGACATAACGATTCTGTGATCGTTGTAGCCGTTTACATTTCCTCCTTTAAGAGAAGAAACCCCTGTGATTTCAAGTCCGTCCGAAAGTTCCTTTACTTTGCCGCCGAGATTATTCAGCAATTCGGCGGTGGCTTTCAGTCGGTCACATTCTTTTATTCTTAATCTTTCGGCATTGATAATCTTTGTCGTGCCCTCTGCAAATGCCGCACATACCGAAAGTACGGGAACAAGGTCGGGAATTTGAGATGCGTCAATGGTGATTGCCTTTAATTCCCCTTTTTCAACAGTTACTTCGTTGTCAAGCTGAGTAACTTTAGCGCCGAATCGGGCAAGAATTTCAGCGCATTTCTTGTCGCCCTGCGTGGAATCCTTTGCAACTCCCTTTACGGTTACTTTACCGCTGACAGCGCCGAGTACCATAAAGAAAGCCGCCTGTGACCAGTCACCGTCTGTTGTATAGTCGCAAGTCTTATATGATTGACCGCCTTTAATATGCCAGCCTTTTTCTGTGGCTTGAATATTCACACCAAATTGTTTCATTGTGCGGATAGTCATTGCAATGTAGCCAACGCTTTCAAGTGGGGAAGTGAGTACAATTTCGCTGTCACCCTCAAGAATCGGCAGAGCAAGCAAAAGTCCTGTGATGAACTGTGAGCTTACATTGCCGGGAATTTCAAAAATTCCGCTTTTCAGCTGACCTTTGATTTCAAGGGGAAGTCCTCCCTCGGTTTTGCAGACGGTACCCGCCTTTGGCAAAGCCTCTGTAAATATTCCGATAGGGCGTTGCGGAAGTTTGCCTTTGCCCACAAATATTGCGTTAATATTGCCGACAGCGGCAATCGGAATAAAAAATCTTAATGTACTGCCGCTTTCTCCGCAATCAAGCAAAGCGGTTTTGTTTTTATACATATTTGTGCCGTCAACTGTGAGAACATTGTTTTCAAGTACAGCGTCAGCGCCAAGTGCTTTAATACAGCCGATAGTTGCCTTAATATCGTTTGAAAGGGCAACGGGAGAAATTCTGCTTACTCCGTTTGCCATGGCTGCGCAGATTATGGCTCTGTGAACATCACTCTTTGACGGCGGTACATTTACAGTTCCTTTTGGAACAAACGGGCTGAATTTTACATCAGACATATGTATCCTCCAATCAGGTTGTGATAAAGTCGCAGAGATTGGCAAGTTCAACTTTCTTTGTAAAGCTGTCGCCTATTTTTGTTAAAAGTACAAGGTCAATTGAACTGCCTGCTGTCTTTTTATCGCCTTTTGCAGCCTGTGCCATCTGCTCAAAGGTAGATTTATCTGTAGTCGGCAGACCATATTTTTTGCAAAGCGCACAAATTTTGTCGGCTGTGCCTTTTTCGGTAATTCCGTGTTTTTCACCTGCTTTTGTAATAAGCACCATACCGATTGCGACAGCCATTCCGTGGCTTATGCCTTTAAAGTTATAGATTTTTTCAATAGCGTGTCCAAGAGTGTGACCGAAGTTTAAGAGCTTTCTTTCGCCTGCCTCTTTTTCGTCACGGTTTACAACATCACGCTTTATTGAAACGCAGATTTCGATAATATCTTCAATATGCTCAAGTGCATTTTGATTTTCAAGATTTTCAAAGAGTTTTTCGTCTTTAATGCAGCCGTATTTTATAACTTCACCCATACCGTCGCAAATATAATCATCGGTAAGGGTTTTGAGCGTGTCGGGGTCAATCAATACGGCAATAGGCTGATGAAATGCGCCGACAAGGTTTTTGCCCTGCGGTAAATCAACGCCTGTTTTTCCGCCTACAGATGAATCAACCTGTGAAAGAAGAGAGGTAGGAATCTGAATGAAATCAATTCCACGCAGATAGCTTGCAGCGGCAAAGCCTGCCATATCGCCCACAACACCGCCGCCGAGTGCTACAACAATATCTTTTCTTGTCATAGAAAATTCCGCAAGTGTGTTGTACATTTCCGCAATAGAGCCGAGGTGCTTTTGCTCTTCACCTGCTTTAAAAATATGTGTTGCAACTTTAAATCCCTCTTTTTCAAGAGAATTTTTCACTCTGTCCATATAAAGCGGAGCAACATTGCTGTCTGAAATTATAGTAACCTTTTCTGCCTTTGAAAGAGCCTTTGCGTATTCGCCGCATTTGTCAAGTATTCCTCTTTCAATGCAAATATCATACGGCTTGCCCGTATCTACTCTGACTGTTCTCATAATGCACCTCAATTCTATTCGCCAAGAGCAGTTTTTACCTTGTGTCCCTGCTCCAATAATTCTGCAAGAGTTTCTCTGTCTTCTGCTTTGATTGCGTCTTTAATTTTTGTAATATTGTCAATGAGTATGTCAAGCTCGGTAATAAGCGGTTCACGATTCTCAAGGAAAAGTTCGCTCCAAAGTTGTGAATTGATATTTGCAACTCGTGACACATCACGATAACTGCCGGCTGAAAATCCCTTATGATTTGGACAGCACGGACTCATTACATAAGAACAAGCCAACACATGGGGGAGCTGTGAGGTGAATGCAATCATTCTGTCGTGTTCTTCGGGAGTTGTAATTTTAACTGTGCCAAAACCGATTTTTCTTGCAAGATTGGCAAGAATTTCAATTTTATCCTCAGGTGCTCCGCACGGAGTAATTATGTAGCTTGCGTTCTTATACAGGTCAGCCTCCGAAACATCAAATCCGTTGGTTTCTTTGCCTGCCATTGGGTGACTGCCGATGAATACAAAGCCGTATTTTTTTGAAAGAGCAGAAAGACTTGGGCAAATTGCTCGCTTGATTCCCGAACTGTCGGTTACAATAGCGCCGCTTTTTATATAGCTGCCGTATTTTTCTATGAAATCTACCGCAGCCTGCGGATAAAGTGCCAAAATTATAATATCACATTCACCGAGGCTTTCGGGAGTACCGATTTTGTCGATTGCGCCCGCCTCAAGTGCCTTTTCTGCTGTTGCCTGCGTTCTGTTAATACCGATTACAAAGTTGTCGGTATATTTTTTTATAGCCTTGCAAAAGCTGCCGCCTATAATGCCAAGACCGATAACGGCAATGTTCATTTTTCAGTGCCTCCGAATAAATATATAAAATAAAATTATTTGCTGTTGATTTTGTCAATTGAGCTTTTGAGTGCAAATACTTTCTTTGCAACCTTATCAAACTGTTCGGGTGTGAGTGACTGCGCACCGTCCGAAAGAGCGTGCGGCGGGTCATTATGAACCTCAATGATAAGACCGTCTGCGCCTGCGGCAACTGCTGCCATTGCAAGCGGCTCAACAAGCCATGACTTGCCTGCTGCGTGGCTTGGATCAACGATTACAGGAAGATGTGAAAGAGCCTTTACAACAGGAATTGCGGAAATATCAAGTGTATTTCTTGTAAATGTTTCGTATGTTCTTATGCCTCTCTCACAAAGAATAACCTTGTCGTTACCGCCTGCCATAATGTACTCGGCACTCATAAGCCATTCTTCAATGGTAGCGGAAAGACCTCTCTTTAAAAGAATAGGTTTGTCAATCTTGCCGAGTTCTTTTAAAAGCTCAAAGTTCTGCATATTTCTTGCGCCAACCTGAATAATGTCAACATTCTCAAACATATCAATGTGAGATGCTCTCATAATTTCGGTAACAATAGGAAGTCCTGTTTCTTTTCTTGCAATCTTTAAGAGGTCAAGACCTTCTGCTTTTAAGCCCTGGAAAGCGTACGGTGAGGTTCTCGGCTTGAATGCGCCGCCTCTTAAGAATGTAGCGCCCGATGCCTTTACGCTCTTTGCAATATCGACAATTTGAGTTTCGCTTTCAACTGAGCATGGACCTGCCATAATGTGCAGACTGCCGCCGCCGATTGTTATATCATCATTGATTTTGATTTTTGTATCGTCCGGGTGGAACTTTCTGTTAGCCTTTTTGTACGGTTCCTGAACTCTCTTAACATTTTCTACAATGTCTTGAGCGTCAATGTAGTCCATATCAATTTTAGTAGTGTCGCCGATAAGTCCGAGAACTGTTGAATGCACACCTTCCCATTTATTTACTTTTACATTGTATTCCTCTTTGAGCATATTTGTAAAATTCATAATCTGCTCGGGTGAGGCTGACGGTTTTAATACAATAATCATTTTTAAAACTATCCTTTCATTCCCATTTAAATAATTTATACATATTTTACCACTTTAAAGCGTTGCAGTCAACCCTGTAATATGCGTAATTATTTTTCTTGCGTATCAATAGCGTTAAGGATTGCATATGCTGTTTTGAGCGGAGTGCTTTTGCCGCTCACCGTTATGTCAGCGGCAGAAAGATATATCGGAAGTCGCTTTTCATAAAGCTGACGCATTGCTTCATCCTTGTTGGGACGCTGTAAAAGCGGTCTTGTTGTATCGTTTTTAAGTCTTTGTTTTATAATGTCAAGCGGAACATCGAGCAGAACTATTTTGTCCTTTCCTCTGAAAGCGTCAATATTTCTTTGGAAAGTAAAAGCACCTCCGCCGGAGGCAATTACAAGTCCTTTTGTATCTGCAAGCTCCAAACAAGCCTCGTGCTCCATATCTCTGAAACGGTTTTCACCGTATCTTTCAAAGATTTCGGATACTTTCATTCCTGCCTTTTCTTCAATGTAAGAGTCCATATCAACGAACTTTCTGCCTGACTTACGGGCAAGATTTCTGCCGACGGTTGTTTTTCCGCAACCCATAAAGCCACATAAAACTATATTATTCACTTAAAATCCTCCAAAATTATCTGTTCTTTAATTCGTTGGAAGCGGCAATGCAGATTTTTTCGATTTCGGCGGGGTCATAAACAGAGCCGTCCCATATTTCGTGAGAAACAACAGCCTGCCATACAAGCATTGACATACCGCCGACAGCGTTTGAGCCGTTAGCTTTTGCTTTCTGAATAAGTACGGTTTCAAGAGGATTGTAAACTGCGTCAAAAACATTTTTGCACTTTGCGATAACTTCATCGCTTACAGGCTGATTTTCTACCTTTGGAAACATTCCGATAGGTGTTGCGTTGATAAGCACATCAATGTCGCCGTTAAGCTCACTGATAAGACAGTATGACGGTTGAGAACCGATAACAGTGCTCTTAATTTCTTCGCAAAGTTTCTTTGCAATTTCGACATCTTCCGTTCTTACTGAAAAAAGAACGGGAATGTTTTTGAGAACAACCTCATAAGCCATTGTTCTTGCAACGCCGCCGCAGCCTAAAATTACAACTCTGCCGTTTAATTTGATTTTTGCCGCATCAAGAGCCTTTAAAAATCCGTCGGGATCTGTGGTGTAGCCTTTTGCTGTGTAATCTCTGTTGTCAACAGTGTTTACACTGCCGTACATATTTGCTTTTTCATCAATTTCATCAAGATACTGAATAATATTCTGCTTGTGAGGAATTGTAATGTTATAGCCGCTCAATTTAGATAAAATGTGGTCGTATTCATATCCGAGACTTTCCGGAGCAACATCAAGTTTTGTATAAACGGCGTCGATTCCTGCAAGCTCAAACAATTTTGTATGTATAAAAGGTGACATAGTATGTCCGATAGGATGACCTATTACTGCGTATTTTTTAGTACTCATAAAAATATACCCCCTAAAAAAATTTTTGGTAAAAATAGAAAAATTTTAAAATTCTATTGACAAAAGAATAAATAAACAATAATATAATCTAAGAAGCAAACCGATTACTCGATTGCTTATTCCATTGTAGCATAAAATATGTACTTTTGTCCATAATTACAATGGATACATTAAATATTTTTTTATTATGGGAGGAATTCCAATGGTATTGGAAAAAGTTAAGGCAATTCTTGCTGAGCAGTTCGATGTTGAAGAAGATAAGGTAACAGCTGATACAGATTTACAGGAAGATCTCGGCGCTGATTCACTTGATGTAGTAGATTTACTTATGTCAATTGAAGACGAGTTCGGTGTAGAAGTTCCCGATGATGAGATTGAGAACATCAAGACTGTTGGTTCACTTGTTTCTTACATTGAGGCAAATGCATAATTGAATTAAAAACTTGAGGTCAGGCGGTTTGTCTGACCTCTTTTACTTTTTATAATAAAATAATGTCGGTACTTGCAAAAAAAATTAATTATAGTATAATAGAAATGTTATAATACACGAATATTTCTTAAGTTGGAGGAATGAAAATGGCAGACAACAAAAAAATGGTTGAAGCTATTACAAGCAGAGATGAAGACTTTGCTAAATGGTACACTGACATTGTAAAAAAAGCCGAGCTTGTTGATTATTCAGGCGTTAAGGGATGTATGGTTATCCGTCCTTACGGTTATGCTATTTGGGAGAATATACAGGCTGACCTTGACAGACGATTTAAAGAAACAGGTCACGAAAATGTGTATATGCCTATGTTTATCCCTGAAAGCCTTTTACAGAAAGAAAAGGATCATGTAGAGGGTTTTGCACCTGAATGTGCATGGGTAACTATAGGCGGCAGTGAAAAACTTAACGAGCGCCTTTGTGTTCGCCCTACTTCGGAAACTCTTTTCTGCGAACATTATCAGAAAATTATCAACACATACAGAGATCTTCCAAAACTCTACAATCAGTGGTGCAGTGTTGTAAGATGGGAAAAAACAACCCGTCCTTTCCTCAGAACTTCCGAATTCCTTTGGCAGGAAGGTCACACAATGCATGCAACGGCGGAAGAGGCAAAGGAAGAAACACTCCGTATGCTCCATGTTTACGAGTCATTCTATAAAGAAATTCTTGCTATTCCGGCTGTTATCGGCAGAAAGACAGAGAAAGAAAAGTTTGCCGGTGCAGAAGAAACCTATACAATTGAGCCGATGATGCACAACGGTGTTGCTCTCCAGGGCGGTACATCACACTACTTTGGCGATGGCTTTGCAAAGAGCTTTGGCATTACATTTACAGGCAAAGACAATAAACAGCATTATCCGCACCAGACATCATGGGGCGTGTCAACAAGAATGATCGGCGCTATCATTATGGTTCACAGCGATGATGACGGTCTTGTGCTCCCACCGAGAATTTCACCTGTACAGGTTGTAATTATTCCTGTTGCACAGCATAAGGAGGGCGTACTTGATAAGGCTTACGAACTTAAGGCAGAGCTTACAAAGCGTTTCAGAACTAAACTTGACGACAGCGACCACGCACCGGGCTGGAAGTTTGCTGAGTATGAGATGAAAGGCGTGCCTGTAAGAGTTGAGATTGGCCCTAAGGATATAGAAAAGGGTCAGTGCGTAGTTGTAAGAAGAGATACCCGTGAGAAGTATTTTGTACCGCTTGAGGGACTTTCCGATTATATTGCAGAGCTTCTTGATACAATTCACAACGATATGTACGAAAGAGCAAGCAAGAATACAGAAGAAAAAACATTTACGGCAACAAACTTTGACGAATTTGTTGATACCGCCAAGAATCACCCGGGCTTTATTAAGGCTATGTGGTGCGGCGACAGCGCTTGTGAAGATAAACTCAAGGACGCTACAGGCGGTGTTAAGAGCCGTTGTATTCCTTTTGTTGAGGAGCACATCAGCGATGTTTGTGTATGCTGCGGCAAACCTGCTAAGCACCAGGTTTATTGGGGTAAGCAGTATTAATTGATTTTATATTTGAAATGTATAAGGAGGTGCTGAGGCTATGCCGATTAAGGTTCAGAGCAATTTGCCTGCAATAAAGGTGCTTGAGTCTGAGAATATTTTTGTTATGCCAAATGAAATAGCGATAAAGCAGGACATTCGTCCGCTGAAAATCATTATTTTAAATCTGATGCCGACAAAAATTACCACAGAAACCCAGCTTCTAAGACTTTTGGGCAACAGTCCTCTACAGGTTGATATTGAGCTTTTGCAGATGGCATCGCATACATCAAAAAACACCTCACCTCATCACCTGACTACTTTTTATAAAACCTTTGACCAAATAAAGGATGAAACCTTTGACGGTATGATAATTACAGGCGCACCTGTTGAACAGCTTGATTTTGAAGATGTTGACTATTGGGAAGAGCTTTGCAAGATTATGGAATGGTCAAAGCACAATGTTTATTCCACACTCCACATTTGTTGGGGTGCGCAGGCGGGTTTGTATTATCATTACGGTATCCAAAAGCATAAACTTAAGGAAAAGTTAAGCGGTATTTATAATCATACGATTTTAGACCCGCATCATCCGCTTATGCGTGGCTTTGACGATACTTTCTGTATTCCTCATTCAAGGTATACAGGAGTAAGGGAAGATGATATACGCAGAAACAGCGCACTTGAAATCCTTGCAGTATCAGAGCTTGCGGGAGTGGCTATAGTTACCAATAAATCCGGCAGACAGGTATTTGTAATGGGACACGCCGAGTATGACAGAGATACCCTTGCAAGCGAGTATTTTCGTGATGAGAACAAGGGAATCAATCCGAAAGTTCCGTACAATTACTTTCCGAATGACGATGCGTCGCTCACACCGCCAATGGTGTGGAGAAGTAACGCAACATTGCTTTTTACAAATTGGCTTAACTATTATGTATATCAGGCAACACCGTACGATTTACAGGACTTGCTTGAAAAATATCCGCATTAAACTAAAAACCATGAGCAGTTCATTTTGGACTGCTCTTTTTGTATGCTTATAAATATCTGTTGACAAATACGAATAAATTGATATAATAGTATTAGTTAATTAGATAATTAACTAATTAACTAATATATAAAAGGGGTGATTTTTATGGGAGATGTATGGAAAGCTTTGGCTGACCCTACAAGGCGAAAAATACTTAAACTTTTAAAAAAGGATAGTTTAAATGCCGGAGAAATTGCTGCGGAATTTAATATGACCAAACCATCAATAAGTAATCATCTCAGTATTTTAAAGCAAGCTGACCTTGTGGATTCAGAAAAAATAGGTCAAAATGTAATTTATTCGTTGAAAACAAGCGTATTGGAAGATATGTTAAAAATGTTGTCCGATTTAACAGGCAGAGAGGATAAATAATATGAAAAAATATATTTTGTTAATTATATCATTGATTAATATTGCTGTAACAGGTGTTTTTATTGCTTTTAATCCAAATGAAGAGTTGCCCTCACATTATAATGTTAATGGGATTGCAGATGCTTATTCATCAAAATGGATGCTTTTATTTATTCCGAGTATTCTTGTATTGTTTTCAATTATATATGCGATTTACGCAAAGGTTAAAGAAAATAATGAAAACTATAAGTCGTACCGAAAATATGCCGTAAGATGTATAGTATCAATTTTTGCTTTTTTGTTTTTATTTTTTTGGATGCTGATTGCACTGATATTGCAAAATAAAGTAAATATAGATAATCTGTTTTTACCGTTAATTTGTATTTTTATGGGCTGTATGTTTGTTTATTTATTCAATTTAATGCCTAAAATAAAGCAAAATTCTTTGCTTGGCATACGAACAAACGCCACATTGAGCAGTAAATCCGTTTGGAAAAAAGTACATCGCTTTGCAGCTTATTTTGGAGTGATTTGTGGAATTGCAGTAATAATATTAGGCATAATTTCGTTATTCATAATAAATATAAGTAATGTATTGTTCTTTATATCAATTATTATAGTATTGGTAAGCGCAATAGTTCCTGCAATATACGGAGAAATAATATATTCAAAGGAAAGAACATCAAATAATTACATAGAATAAACATTATAAAATCCCGATAAGGCAAAAAATTCACCTTATCGGGATTTTTACAATTTACAAGACAGTTGCAGAGCTAAACGCTCATTTTTTCTCGTATGAGGGCAAGAATTTTGCGTTCTCTGCGGCTGATCTGCACCTGCGTCATTGCAAGGCAGTCGGCGGTTTGTGATTGGGTTTTATTCTGAAAATAGCGCAGATGTATAATCTGTCTGTCACGCTCATCAAGTTCGGCAATTGCATCATTAAGGCTCAACCGTTCGGTGATTTCTTCTTGCGAATCGCTTACGGGTATGTCTATTCGGGAATTTCCCTCATCATCATAATCGGCATTAAGGGATAGGGGAGAAGAGCCGGCAGAAAGCGCCTCGCAAATCTTATCTTCACTTACATTCAAAGCCTGCGAAAGCTCGGTAACGCTCATTTCTCTGCCGTTGTTTTTTTCGTACTCGGTATTAAGTCTGCAAATTTTCATTGAAAGTTCCTTAAGAGTGCGACTAACCCGTACAGAACCTCCGTCACGAAATATACGCTTGATTTCTCCCAATATAACCGGTACGGCATAGGTAGAGAATTTTAGCCCACGGCTTTCGTCAAAACGCTCTACGGCTTTTGCAAGTCCCAAACAACCTGCCGAAAACAGTTCTTCGTATTCCACTCCTTTGCCTGTAAAATGCTTACAGCAGGAATGGACAAGTCCCATATGCTTTTGTGCGAGAGAGTTTTTATCCCCGATAATATCACCACGGCTTTCCGACATACCGTTTAACGACCTCTTGAAAGGAATCTGCCCGATGAAATGACTTTTTCAAGCGTAACGGCAGTGCCTTTGCCGACAGTGGATTTGACTTTTACTTTGTCGCAAAAGCTCTGCATAACCGCAAAGCCAAGACCTGCTCTGTCTTCTTCGGGAGCGGTGGTAAAGAGCGGTTCCATTGCCTTTTCAATGTCTGCAATGCCGCAGCCTTTGTCACGAATTTTTATTACTACTTTGTTGTTTTCGTAAATTTTTCCGTTTATGTAGACAGTTCCGCTTTCTCTGCGGTAGCCATGCACAATGCAATTTGTTACAGCCTCGGAAACTGCGGTTTTTATGTCTGAAAGTTCGGCAACGGTTGGATCAAGACCGATGACGAATGCAGAAACCGCACTTCGGGCAAAAGCCTCGTTACTGCTTTTTGACGGAAAGCTAAGGCTCATTTCGTTTATTAAATTCATCTCAGCACCCCCAATCCCTCAAGCCCGGAAAGAGCAAACAGCCTGTACATATTTTCGGGTATGTTAATTACCCTGACAGAACCTCCGAGTAATTTCATCTGGCGGTATCTTCCGAGTACAAGACCGATTCCTGAGCTGTCCATAAACGATACCCCGGAAAAGTCAAGGTTTAACAGCTTTGGCTTAATTGATTCACAGATTCCGTCAAGCTTTGTGCGTATTCTTGCGGCAGAGTCATGGTCAAGTTCACCCTCAATGAACGCTGTCAGCACATTGTTTTCAAATTTTGTTTTGAGCATTTTAAACATCCTTTTTACTGAAAATTCAGCTCGCTATTTTGCCTTATAAAGGCAAATAAAAACTCCATAACTATATAATAATAGATATGGAGTGAAAATTTTGTTTTATTATGTTGCAGATAAAATTATTTGTTAAGTGTGGTCAGATAATTATAAAAATCCTCAAAACTTCCGCTTTTGTATGATGAATAATCCTTATCATTACGGTTTATAATGCAGTCGGTAATTAAAAATGTGTCAAAACCGAGTTCGGCGGAGCACAAATCTTCGTCAACATCATTGCCGACCATAAGGCTTTCTTTTGGAGAAATGCTGCATTTTTCGCATAAATCTTTAAAATACAGAAGATTGGGTTTACAGCTTGACGAGTTGTCATAAACGGTAATATATTCAAAATCTTCGGGATTAAGTCCTGCCCATTCAAGTCTTTTATATGTAGCCGGCTTAGGAAAAATCGGGTTTGTTGCGGCAATTACTTTGTATCCGTTTTCTTTTGCAAAATCAACACATTTTTTTGCATAAGGATTAACGAAGGTTGCGGTCTTTGCGGCGACAAATTCATTATTATAATAATCGGTAAACATATCTTCGTATTTAATAAGGTCAACACCACTTACTTTTGCGGCGGCTTTCCAAAACACATCTCTGTTAAGTGCGGAACCGTCGTTTTTAGCCATGGCGCCAAGCCCTGCCATTATAGAATCGGTAAGCGCTTTCGGCTCGATTTTAAGTACAGGTATCATTTTTTCGCAGAGTGAACCAAAATAATATTTAACAAATTCGTGAACATCCATAGGTAAAAGTGTGCCGTCAACATCAAATAAAATATTTTTGTACATAGTCATACCTCCACAATAATTATACATTTTTTGTCAAATGATTGCAAGATTAAAAAAATTGTGTATAATAAAATTAGATTTTTAACTTATAAAAACGGAGGTAACAGTATGAAAATTGTACTGACGGACGCACAAACTGTTGTGGATAATCTTGTACCTGCCGACCGACTTTCACAGTTCGGCGAAGTGGTGCAGTACGGACTTCTCACATATGATGAGGTCGCAGAAAAGATTGCGGACGCAGATATGGTTATCTGCAACAAAACCCGACTTGACGAGGGTTCATTAAAACTTGCAAAGAATTTAAAATATATCGGACTTTTTGCCACAGGATACAATAACATTGATATAGAATATTGCAGAAAGCACGGTATTACAGTCTGCAATGCGGGTTCGTATTCCACAAATGCCGTTGCACAGCATACTTTTGCATTAATTTTGGAGCATTACAGCAAGGTACGTGAATATGCAAAATTTGTTGCCGACGGTCAATGGAAAAGGAGCAAGACTTTTTCGCCGTTTGTATATCCGCTAAACGAGCTTGCAGGAAAAACAATAGGTATTGTAGGATTTGGAAGTATCGGAAGTGCGGTTGCAAAAATTGCGCAGGCATTTGAAATGAAAGTCCTTACGTATAATCGTTCCGAAAAACAGGCTGACGGAGTGGAGTTTGTAAGTTTTGACGAGTTGCTTGAAAGGAGCGACATTGTAACGGTTCATTGCCCGCTTAACAGCGATTCGGATAAAATGTTTGGCAAAGAGCAGTTTGCAAAAATGAAAAACAATGCATTGTTTGTGAATACCGCAAGGGGTGGAGTAATGGCAGAGAACGACCTTTACGATGCGTTGCAGAATGATATTATCGGCGGAGCGGCAGTAGATACCTTGGTTGTTGAGCCTATGGAGGAGGACTGTATTTTAATGCAGGCAAAGAATTGCATTATAACTCCTCACATCGCATGGGCGCCCGTTGAGACAAGGGAAAGATTGATGAATATTGTTGCAGACAATATCGGTTCATTTATAAACGGCACTCCTAAGAATGTTGTAAGTTGAGGTAATTATGGACGAAAGGCTTAAAAAGCAATTTGACTTTATAAAGGAAATTGACAAGGAAAAATTCATACAGCGTCAGACATTGCTTACAGGCGGAGAGCGCAAGGAAAACGATGCCGAGCACGCATGGCATATGGCGCTTATGACCGTGCTTTTGAGTGAGTATGCCAACGAAAAAATAGATGTTTTAAAAACGGTTACAATGCTTTTACTGCACGATATTGTGGAGATTGACGCAGGAGATACCTACTGTTATGACGAAGAGGGCAAGAAAACTCAACACGAAAGGGAACAGAAAGCGGCAGACAGAATTTTCGGACTTTTGCCCGACGACCAGTGCGAAAAGCTGAAAAATCTTTGGATTGAATTTGAAAATGCCGAAACAGCCGAGGCAAAATTTGCCCATACTATGGACAATGTTCAGCCTGTAATGCTCAATGACGCAACAGACGGTAAGATGTGGGCGGAGCGAAAAATAAAATTAAGTCAGGTGCTCGGCAGGCAAAAGAACACCCCAAAAGGTTCTGAAATTTTGGCGGAATATTCTTACAACAATTTTATAAAGCCGAATGTCGAAAAAGGCAGATTAATTGACGATACACAAAAAGATAGCTGAAAACCCTGTTCTTATCAGCGCTTTTATAATTGAATTTTGTCGCTTGTTGTGATATAATTATAAGCGAAAAACTAATAAAAGGGCGATAATCGTGGAGAAAAATGTTAAAAAAGAAGCGTGGCTACACTTTTGTGTAAGCTCAATCGGCGGATTTATGGGTGCGTACGCAATCATAAATCATTGCGACCTGCTTGCCTCATCGCAAACATCAAATATGATACATATTGTACATAATTTGTTTGAGCCGGAACATTCTTTATTAATTTATATGGTGCTTGCCGCTTTGGTGTATGCTTGCGGTAATGTGACATATGTGTTGCTCCACAAATTTATAAAACTTGATACAAAAATAATAAGTCTTGGTTTGACATCGGTTGCTTTTATACTTGTAAGCGTGCTTAATTTTGTAGAAAATTCGTACCTTGCAATGCTGCCGCTGTTTTTTGCCGCTCCTATTCAATGGAACGCTTACGCAGGCGATGCGGGATACGGCAGTTCAACAATTTTTTCGACCAATAATATAAGACAAACGGTAACATCGCTTACATCTTATCTTATTGACGGCGACATAAAGATGAAACGCAAAGCGCAGTTTTTCGGAATGACATTGATTTTCTTCCATATAGGCGTTGCTCTTGCAAGCGTGGCTGAAATTTTTTGGGCAAGGGAGAGCATATGGTTAGGATTTTTACCGCTTGCAGTGTCATCTGTGTGCTGTATGTGGTACAAAGAGGTAAAGGTATTTTCTTTCGGCAAAAAGTCGGAAGCCTTAGAATCCATTGTTGAGGAACAAGTTAATATTTAATTATAATAATCTGTAAAAAAGCCTTGCAGGATTTCGCCTGCAAGGCTTTTGTTGTGTGCAGATAAGCTTATGAATTTGCAATGAGTTGTTGTATATCTGTTACATCGAGCACATCTATTATGCCGTTCTGATTGTAGTCGGCAAGCATTTTTTGCTCATCTGTAAATTCTGTCGATTGAGAAATATACAGCTGTAATTCCGTTACATCATTAACTGATATTTTTCCGTCTGAATTAATGTCGCCTAATTTTATATAGTTATCATATTCAATAATGAAACCTATATTGTTAATAAAATTAATATTATCGTTCCATTTTCCTGAGCTTTTGTATTTAAAAATATAGTTTTCTACATTATTAGTATTATTTGGTTCATTGGTAGCCCAATTTGAATAATTGAAATTTTCACTGTTTGTCCATTCAAAGTTGTTGCTACTGTTCTTTTTCCCTCCTAACCAATAATAATATTCATTTCCGTTGTTTATTAATTTTTCAATAAAGTCTTCTTCCTCTTGAGAGGTAATAGTAACTAAATGCCCACCTTTAATTTTAGCTAATTGATTAGCATCTTCCCATGTTAAAGTTTTATCATATAGTTCATATTTATTTGATTTATAATATTGAGTATTGGAAGGATGTATTGATGCACTTTCAATTTCACAAATATACCCAATAGCACAATCATATCCATTGTTATTTGTTACTTCCCAATTTCCATTTAGCCTTGTTGTAGCCATTAAATAGTTATCTTTACTGTTAGGAATATTATTGTTCCAATTAGTATAAACAAAATCTTCATTAGTTACCCATTTGTAATTACCATTATTATTTGTGCTTGATGCACCTAAAAAATACCAACGACAATATTGATTTTTTAGCAAATCTGTAATTACATTTTGTTCTTCCTTGTTTGTTATAGTAACTAGATGTCCACCTATTTCTTCACAATGTACCTTTGCCTCTTCCCATGTCAGAGTATCATTATAGAGTGAGTAAATATGATTATTAAATATAATTTGATTATCAGGCATATAGTCATTGTAGCATATTGTAAAATATTTCCAACTACTTTGTTTAGAATTTTCGTTTGGCTTTGTTACTACAAATGCAGCATATTCACCAGGTGAAATATTCTTGAATTCGCAATAATTACTATTAAATGTGCATTTTTTGCTATATTTTACACTATCCCATCCCCAAGGCGATTGTATTAGATATACATCATATCTTGTACTACCTGTAATGTTATCCCAATTTACTCTAACGGTACTTCCATTTACTTCTAAATTTATATTTGTTACAGAAGGAGCATCATATTTGTGTATGCTGAAATATTGTGCATCAGTTCCATTTGGCTCATATATTTGTATATTGGTACCACTTATATTTGCGTTACCTTCTAAATCTAAAACATAGTTTCTTGATTTGGATTTTATAGTATATTTATTATCGCCATATTTTAGAATATACCATTTTTGATTATCTCCTCCATTATAATAATTGGTTTGTACATTAGTTCCATTGACTTCAAGAACAGTATCATTGCTTGATGATTGGATAATATAACTGTTGTCATTTAGTTTTTCAAATTTCCAAATTTGTTCGCTTAGAAAAGTTGGCGATTTTGCAGATACGTTATCATAATCATTTGATAAATATAGCCAATATGCAGTATTTGTTATATAAGCATAAAAATCTGTGCCAATATCAACATAATTGTTATTTGAACCATTTACAGAATCATAATTTGAAGCGTGATATATCGTAACGGAAGAGAAACTTGATTTCCTCAAAGCTCTATTGTATTTAACGATATTTGTAGGTGGTGATGTATAGTTTGAATCATATACATACCAATAGTTTGAATCTTGTCCAAGATATATAGCATAGTGTGTGCCAAAATTGATGTAATCTCCTACCTGTGCATTTGAAGAATTAACTGTACCACAGTTTTCAGGAGCAAGTCCAAATGTACAATAAAAAACATATCTTGCAAAAGCACAGCAAGACCAAGCATCTCTTGTTATGTTTGCAACAGTTGCTCCGGAAGGTAATCCGCCTCTTGAAGGAATATTAGACAATTTACAATCTTCTTCAGCGTTAGAGTAACAAACATTTCCGCTTTTTGTAAAATAAGAACCGGTTGGATAAACAGATGCTATTGAATTAATTTTGTTTTGTACTCCGCTATTATTGCTGACTGGTTCTTGTTCTATGTTAGCGGCATTAACCGAAAACATACTAAGCAAAAGCATTACAATCAGGGAAAGTGCAGTTATTTTTTTAACTTGTTTTTTCATAAAAGTTCCTCCTTATATACCTGTCTCTTATACACATCTGACGCTGCCGACGATCGCATAAGT
>ENA-OZGA01000418-OZGA01000418.1-human-gut-metagenome-genome-assembly--contig:-NODE-418-length-19203-cov-5.014780_pt1 | contig 19203 bp, 18 predicted proteins | sample MGYA00245112_ERZ653649 | MGnify/ENA primary metagenome ERZ653649 (study PRJEB26926, sample SAMN06165071) | human gut metagenome | biome: ENVO:00009003; feature: ENVO:2100002; material: ENVO:00002003...
CTACACTTATGCGATCGTCGGCAGCGTCAGATGTGTATAAGAGACAGATGAAAAAAAGGATGCCTCGTTCTCCGTACTCGATATGGGGACGGGAAGCGGCGCCATTTTAATCAGCATCCTTCATGAACGGCCGAACGCGACAGGTCTTGCCGTCGATATTTCGCCAAAGGCTCTGGACGTAGCCAGAAAAAATGGTCAGGCCTTAGGCGTAGCCGACAGGATAACCTTTTTAGAAAGTAATCTCTTCGAAGCCGTTCCCAAAGGTACGTTTGATTGGATTGTCTCCAATCCGCCTTATCTGACGGCCTACGACATGGAACACTTGCAGCCGGAAGTCCGCCATGATCCAGAAAGTGCCTTGTATGGCGGTGTCGATGGTCTTGATTTCTATCATGCGCTGGCAGATAAGAGCGCAGCCTATGTCAAGCCTCGCGGCTATATTGCTGTAGAAGTCGGTGCAGGACAAAGTAAGAAGGTGGCCGACCTTTTTACGACGACAGGCGCTTTTTCCCTTACGGATATCGTAGTCGATTATGGCGGCATTGAACGTGTCGTCCTTTGTCAACGAAAAGAGTAGAGTATGATGAAAAAGACAAAAGTTGTTTCCATTACAGATATAGAACGAGATGCAACGTTATTGGAAGAAGCGGGCGAAATCATCCGTCATGGCGGCATTGTCGTATTTCCAACAGAAACGGTATATGGCATCGGCGCCAATGGGTTAGATGCGGCGGCATGCCGCTCCATTTATGAAGCCAAAGGCCGTCCCAGTGACAATCCTCTCATCCTGACCGTACCTGATCAGGATGCAGTGGCATCTGTGGCGGCTACGATTTCTCCTACCGCACAGAAGTTGCTTGATACCTTCTGGCCGGGACCGCTGACGATTATCTTTCCACGTAAGGATTGTGTGCCAGATGCGGCAACAGGCGGACTGGATACAGTGGCCTTACGTTGCCCGGATCACGCCATTGCCACAGCCTTTTTAAAAGCCTGTGCCGTCCCCGTCGCAGCGCCAAGTGCCAATCTTTCAGGTCGGCCGAGCCCGACGACGGCAGAAGAGGTATATCACGACATGAATGGTCGCGTCGATATGATCATCGATGGCGGACCTTGCCATATTGGCGTTGAATCGACGATTGTCGAATGTGGCCCTGATGGTGGTGTGACAATCCTTCGTCCCGGTGGCGTGACGGAAGAATTGCTCCACCAGGTCGTAGGACACGTCGATGTCGATCATAGCCTGATTACGGGAAAAGGTGTACCGAAAGCACCGGGCATGAAATATCGCCATTATGCGCCGACAGCACCGATGACGGTGTACGTAGGCACTGTGGGCCACGTGCGCCAGGCCATGCAGAAGGCATATGACGAGTTGACAAAGGAAGGTAAAATCGTGGGCTTTCTGGTAAGTCGCGAAGTCAGTGAATCCTTCCCGAAGGACCGGATGTATATATTTGGCAGCCATAACGACAAGCCGTCATTGGCAAGCCAGCTCTATACGGGATTGCTCTTTTTCGACAGCGTTCACGTCGATTATATCCTGGCTGAAGGCACCGATGAAGAAGGATTGGGCATGGCTATTATGAATCGGATGAAAAAAGCGGCCGGTGGTCATGTCATCATGGTATAGACTTATCCTTGCAGGCGTCTTCTGTGGGGAGTATAATAGTGTGAGAAATTTTGAGTAACAGTTCGATGTAGACCAGTAGGAGGTAGTGTAATGAAGCTTGTCATCGGTAGTGATCATGGCGGATTTGATTTGAAGGAAAATATCAAGGCATATTTGGACGAACAAGGTATTGCTTATACGGATTATGGTACCCACACGCCAGAACGTTGTGATTATCCTGTCGTCGCTAAAAAAGTGGCTGAAGCCGTTGCAGATGGAACCTTTGATAGAGGTATCCTCATCTGCGGCACTGGCATCGGTATCGGTATTGCAGCGAACAAAGTTCACGGCATCCGGGCGGCCCTTTGCCATGATATGTTTTCGGCTGAATATTGCCGTCGCCACAACGATGCTAATATCCTGACCATGGGTGGTCGTATCATCGGACCAGGACTGGCACGGGAAATCGTCCGCATCTTCTTGTCTACCGGCTTTGACGGCGGTCGCCATGAAGTGCGCGTCAACATGATAAAGGAAATGGATAAATAAGTAGAGAAAGGAACGGAACAACATGCAAGTACAAGTAATGAACCACCCCCTTATTCAGCATAAGGTTACGTTAATGCGTAAAAAAGACACAGGCTCGAAGGACTTCCGCGAACTTTTGGAAGAAATAACCATGCTTATGGGCTATGAAATTACGAGAGACCTTCCCTTAGAAGGCATTACCATTGAAACGCCCTTGCAGACTATGACGGGCAAACAAATCAGCGGTAAAAAGCTCGTCGTCGTTCCTATTCTCCGCGCAGGTCTCGGCATGGTACAAGGTATCTTGAACCTCATTCCAACGGCAAAAGTCGGCCATATCGGCCTATATCGCGATCCGGAAACGAAGAAACCTGTGGAATACTATTGCAAGATGCCTGACATCGATGGCCGTGAATTCATCATCTGCGATCCCATGCTCGCCACAGGCGGCAGTGCATGTGCAGCCATTACGATGTTGAAAAAACGGGGAATCCAGAATATTAAGTTTATTTGCCTCGTCGCAGCACCGGAAGGCGTACAGGCATTGAATAAAGAACATCCTGACGTCAAGATTTATACAGCAGCTCTCGACGATCGCCTCAACGAAAACTGCTATATCCTTCCTGGCCTCGGCGATGCCGGTGACCGTATCTTCGGTACGAAATAACTACGAAGAAACCATGCTCATTCCTGTTCTATAGGGAATGAGCATTTTTTTGCATAGAGATTCATGCGACAGTGGAAGCGAAAAATATATTTGTACCAATTGAGTACTTGACAAGAATATATTTAAAGTGTACAATTCAGGTAATGTTTATGAAAAACAATTTGAAATAAACGAGGTATGTTACGATGAGGTACTTAAAAAATTTGACCATCATGTGTTGTACAATCTAATCGTATTGTACAACTACGAAATATGAAAATACAATACGAGCTACATTCATCAAGAGCAACGGAAGGACTGGCCTAATGATGTTGCGGCAACCTACAGGATTGTAAGGTGCCAATTCCAGCAGGAATACCCTGACAGATGAAGTATGGGCATACGTTTACGTTTCGCGCCATCTGCATTGTCAGATGGCGTTTTTTTGTATCAAGGAGTGAAGACGATGGAGAGAATTGCAAAAGATTTGACGGAATTCATTGGAAATACGCCCTTGTTAGAGCTGACGCATTGGGAAGAGGTACATCACTTGAAGGCACGTGTCGTAGCAAAGCTTGAGTACATGAATCCCTTGGGCAGCGTGAAAGACCGTGTAGCTACCGCCATGATCGAAGCCGGTATGCAAGAGGGGAAAATCGACAGCCATACTGTCATCATCGAGCCAACGAGTGGCAATACGGGCATTGGCCTGGCCATGGTGGCAGCTGTAAAGGGATTGCACCTCATTTTAACGATGCCCGACACGATGAGTTTGGAACGGAGGAAAATCGTCTCTGCTTTAGGTGCGGAAATCGTGCTGACACCGGGGATAGAAGGCATGAGGGGGACGATTACAAAGGCATTGACCTTAAAAGAACAACTTGGTAATGCCTTCATTCCGCAGCAGTTCGATAATCCTGCCAATCCAGAAATCCACAAAAAAACGACGGCAGAAGAAATATGGAACGATACAGGGGGACATATAGATGCATTCATTTCTTCTGTTGGCACAGGAGGCACGATAACCGGTACTGCGTCGGGACTGAAACAGCATCGTTCTGATATTACCATTGTGGCAGTAGAACCTGAGGATTCGCCTGTCCTTCGTGGAGGCAAACCGGGGTATCATGAAATTCAGGGAATTGGCGCCGGTTTTATTCCCTCTGTGTTAGATATGTCTCTAGTAGATGAGGTCATCGATGTCTCCAATGAAGACGCCTTCAGACGAGCACGGGAAGTCGCTAAGACCGATGGCCTTCTCATCGGAATATCGTCAGGGGCAACCTTACAGGCAGCCTTGGAAATGGCACAGCGGTCTGACTATGAGGGAAAGACAATTGTGGCGCTGTTACCGGATGGGGGAGAACGGTATTTATCGACAGCCTTATTTGAAGTCTAGCACATATGCTACATTCGAGGGGGAACACACATGAGGGGAATTCACATATTGGCCGTGATGGCCATTCTGGTGGTCGGTTCTATTCTCGTCGTCAGTGCAGGCAGTGGGACAGGCCATCATGATGATGAAGAGAAACTTACGCTTATCAACGTGTCGTATGATCCGACACGCGAATTTTATGCGGCCTATAATGATATGTTTCGCACGCACTATAACGAAAAGACGGGAAAGGACATTCGCATTATTCAATCCCATGGTGGTTCCGATGCGCAGGCCCGAGCCGTCATCGAAGGCAGTAAGGCCGACGTGGTCACGTTAGCGTTGGGACAGGATATATCGCTGATTCAACGAGCCGGACTGATTGACGAAGGATGGGAAGAAGAATTTCCTAATGATGCGGCACCTTATACATCGACAATCGTCTTTTTAGTCCGCCAAGGTAATCCGAAACACATCCATGACTGGAATGACCTGGTGCATCCGGGCGTTCAGATTATCACACCCGATCCCAAGAGCAGTGGAGGAGCTTGTTGGAATTTCCTCGCAGCCTGGAGCTGGGGATTAGAAACGTATGCTGGCGATGAAGAGCAAACACAAGCGTTTGTGACAGACATATACAGACATGTAACGGTAATGGATTCAGGATCACGAGGCGCGACGACGACATTTGTAGAAAACGGCCAGGGCGATGTCCTGATTAGCTGGGAAAATGAAGCTCTCTATTCCATGCAGGAATATCCGGGACAATTTGAAGTAGTCATACCCAGCGTCAGCATACTCGCACAACCGAGCGTAGCCGTCGTTCATCGGCTGGCCCGCCGTAAAGGCCATGAAGCGGCGGCAAAAGAATATCTGTCGTATCTATATTCAGACGAAGCTCAAAGACTGGCGGCAGAACATGGCTTCCGTCCATCCAATCCAGCTATACTCCGGCAATATGCGTCTCGCTTTGACAGTCATATCAAACTGACAAAAATCAGCGCATTTGGAGGCTGGAATGAAGCGTATCGAAAATTCTTCCGTGATGGGGCCTTATTTGATCACATAATGGAAGCATGCAATGGTGAAACGTAGGGGGTGGCCGATGATGAAGAATTTATTTGCCCGGTCCGGCGGGCGTAATCAAATTATTCCGGGATTTGGATTAACTATGGGAATAAGCATTACGATGCTGTCGTTTCTCGTTCTTATTCCGTTAGCATCGATTTTTGCCTATTCCTTGCATTGTACCATACAGGATTATGTGAATTTAATAACAAATCCTGTCATACGGAATGCGTTCCTGACGAGTATTACCTGCTCGTGTATTGCAGCGGCTGTAAATTGTGTGTTTGGCTTCCTTTTGGCATGGGTTCTGGTACGGTATGATTTCATGGGAAAACGATTACTCAATGGCCTTATTGAGCTGCCCTTTGCGCTGCCTACGGCTGTTGCCGGTATTACCTTGTCAAAATTATATTCCGATACAGGTGTGTTGGGGAGCTTCTTCGCCGCCCATGGGATTTCTATTGCATATACGAAAATTGGCTTGACCATAGCCCTCGTATTTGTCGGCATTCCCTTTGTTGTCCGTTCCATCCAGCCCGTGCTAGAGAAACTGGATCCTTCCTATGAAGAAGCGGGAAGCATGTTGGGCGCCTCTTCGTTTACGATTTTTCGCAAGATCATTTTACCTGAAGTCTGTCCCTCCCTGTTGATTGGCTTTGGCCTTGCCTTTTCAAGGGGACTGGGAGAATATGGCAGTGTTATCTATATAGCGGGCAACAGTGCGAAGTATCATACACAGGTGCTTTCTTATGTCGTCATGCAGAAGTTGAACTACGTAGATTATGCCAGTGCCACTGCCATTGCTCTTGTCATGCTGGTCATCGCGTTCAGTATCCTCTTCATTACCAACCTGATTCAACTCCATCAGGCCCGCAGGGTACAGTAAAGGAGGACACGATGGAATACAAAAAAGAAGTACGCAGCAAAATAGAAATCTTACTTATTACGATGGCCGTTTTTTTCGTCGTGACCATGCTTATCATTCCGCTCCTGTCGGTCCTCGTCAATTCACTTCGCAATGGATGGAACTTCTATTGGCAGTCATTGACTACACCCTATGTCCTGTCGGCCCTGAAACTTACCATCATAGCCACGGTAGTCGCCGTCCTCGTCAATACTGGTTTTGGCCTTTCAGCGGCCTGGGCCGTCACCAAATTTGAATTTCCAGGAAAACAACTCCTGACTACACTCATTGACATTCCCTTTTCTATCTCGCCTGTCATCGCCGGCCTGGCTTTCATCATGACGTTTGGCCGGATGGGATGGGCAGGTCAGTGGATAGAAGCCCTGAATGACTATTGGGGGACGGATATACAAATTGTATTTGCTTTGCCAGGCGTACTGTTGGCGACGATTTTTGTTACCTTTCCCTTCGTCTTTCGAGAAATCATTCCTGTACTGAGCAATAATGGAAAAGAGGAAGAAGAAGCGGCAGCGCTCATGGGGGCAAAGGGATGGACCATATTTTTTCGCATTACATTGCCACAAATCAAATGGGCCCTCCTGTATGGTATCGTCTTGTGTACATCCCGGGCGTTAGGGGAATTTGGTGCTGTCAGTGCCTTATCGAAATTACGAGGTGAAACATTTACGTTGCCTTTGGAAGTTGATGCACTGTATCAATCCGGTTCTGCCGGGGCCATTACCTCGTCTTTTGCAGTGTCATCACTTCTTGTTGCCCTGGCCTTGGTGATTCTGGTGCTACGGACCTATTTGGAATATCGATCGCAAAAGTGAGGGAAGGGGATGGAATCATGTATGTAGAAATGAAGCACATCGAAAAGTATTATGGCTCCTTTCGAGCCTCTCAGGACATTTCCTTTGGCGTCGAAAAAGGTAAATTAGTCGCTCTTCTGGGTCCTAGTGGCAGTGGCAAGACAACGATATTACGCATGCTTGCAGGATTGGAAAATCCAAACGGCGGGGACATTTTTATCGATGGCCGCCGGGTCAACGATATACCGGCTGCAAAGAGGGGCATTGGATTCGTCTTTCAAAACTATGCCTTGTTCCGCTATATGACTGTATTTGAAAATGTCGCATTTGGATTACGTATCCAGAAGAAACGGGAATCATTTATTTTGGACCGGACCTTAGCGATGATAGAGCTTGTCGGATTAAAGGGGATGGAAAACCGTTACCCCAATCAGCTTTCCGGCGGGCAGCGCCAGCGCGTTGCCTTTGCCAGGGCTTTAGCGCCGAATCCACAAGTGTTGCTGCTGGATGAACCGTTTGCAGCCATTGATGCCAAAGTCCGTACAGAATTACGGAATTGGTTGAAAGATACGATTCATCGCGTAGGTATTACGAGCATGTTTGTCACCCATGATCAGGAAGAAGCCGTCGAAGTAGCAGATGAAATCATTGTGACCCATAGAGGCCATATTGAACAAGTGGGAACGCCTATTTCCATTTATAATGAGCCGAAGACAGCTTTTGTGGCACAATTTATTGGACACCCTACTGTCATTCACGATGTACATACACTCACGGGATTCATCGATGTGCCAGCGCATCAGCAGGCTGTCATACGACCGGAATTCTTGAAGATTTATAAAAAGGGAACGTTGAAACAGTATATGAGCGCCGCAGAAGAAGGCCGTGTTGAATCCATCGCCTTTCATGGAACTCATTTTGACGTTGCCGTCCAGGTGAAAGGGTTGCTTCTCCATGGGGAATACGCCTTCGATGCGTCGCCCCTTTCAGTGGGAGAAACGGTATACGTTCTGATCTATCGCATGTATGTCCTTGATGGAAATGATACGTATTTAAAAGAAAACAGCGCCATGACGACAAGTGACGTATTTTATATTTAGCCTCACGAAAGGGGATAGGACTATGAAAATATCAAACACAGAAATTCTGCATACCGATGTTCTCATCATCGGTGGCGGTACGGCCGGATGCTATGCGGCATTGACCATCGGCAATAAAAGTGATGCGTCTGTGCTGATTGCAGAAAAGGCCCATATCCGTCGAAGCGGTTGCCTTGCTGCCGGCGTAAACGCATTGAACGCATACATCACAAAAGGCCATACGCCACAATTTTATGTAGACTATGCCACAAAAGATGCCGAAGGTATTGTCCGTAAAGATTTGTTACTGTCCATGTCAGAAGGCCTCAATGATGTAACAGCCCATTTAGAGCAATTAGGTCTTGTCATCTTAAAAGATGAAAACGGCGACTATGTGACTCGTGGGACTAGGAATATCAAGATTAACGGGGAAAACATCAAACCCCTGTTGGCCGATGCCGTGGAAAAATTGGATCATGTCCATATCCTGAACAATGTGGTCATTACCGATTACATCGTGCGGCAGCATACCATCATCGGCGCCTTCGGATTTCATATCAAGACGGGAACTGCCTATGAAATCCTGGCCAAATCGGTGCTCTGTGCAACAGGAGGTGCCGCCGGATTATACAGACCGAATAATCCTGGTTTTTCCCGGCATAAAATGTGGTATTGCCCCTTTAATACCGGCGCTGGGTATGGGATGGGCATCCGGGCAGGTGCTGAAATGACGACTTTCGAGATGCGATTCATTGCCTTGCGGTGTAAGGATACGATTGCGCCTACCGGTACGATTGCCCAGGGCGTAGGAGCCAGACAAATCAATTCGAAGGGCGACGTATATGAGACAACTTACGGCCTGACAACATCACAGCGTCTTTACGGAACGGTGAAAGAAACTATAGATGGGCGTGGACCGTGCTATTTGAAAACGGAAGGGATTACACCGCAGCAAGATGAAGAGCTGTTGAAAGCCTATTTAAATATGGCTCCCAGCCAGACGCTGAAGTGGATAGAATCGGGAAAAAATCCGAGTGAACAAAATGTAGAAATAGAAGGTACAGAACCTTATGTAGTCGGCGGCCATACGGCGAGCGGTTACTGGATCGATACGAAACGGCAGACGACGATCCGCCATCTGTATGCAGCTGGAGATGTAGCCGGAGGCTGTCCACAAAAATATGTAACAGGTGCACTGGTGGAAGGGAAAATTGCAGCAGAGGCCATGATAGAAGAAGGGTTTGAACGACAGCCTCTTTGCACGGAACAAGAAGAGCAGAATCTCTTACGGGAAAAGGTAGCCGAATATAATCAAGTCTTACTGAAATACGATGCATATTTTACCGTCGAAGAGTTGGAAGAAGCGATGCAGAAAATCATGGATACCTATGCAGGCGGAATCAGCTGCCACTATCAATATAATGAAGCGCAGCTAACAATGGCAGATAAAAAAATCGATCAGATCAGGGATCTGTTGGATACGGTAGGAGCCACTGATTATCATGATCTTCTCTTCTTCTACGAACTGAGAGACCGCTTGACTGTCTGCAAGGTGCTCATCGCTCATTTGCGGGCCCGCAAGGAAACGAGGTGGCATTCCTTTGCAGAAAATTTGGATTATCCAGACAAAAAACCAGAATGGCTGAAATATGTCAATTCCCGATATACCGATGGCAAGGTGCACATCCTGTATCGGCCTATCGTCAAAGGAGGTGAACCATATGAGCATTCGCATTCATGATGAGCGCTGCATAGGCTGCAAACGCTGCATAGACGTTTGTCCTGGCAGTTTGATCGAGTGTAATGAACAGGGGCACGCGTGGATGAAATATCCGAAAGACTGCTGGGGGTGTGCGTCATGCGTGAAGGAATGTCCTGTCCAGGCCATTGAATTTTATCTCGGTGCAGATATAGGGGGCTGTGGCAGTACGTTGACAGTGACCCGGAAAGGGCAGTTCATCCACTGGAATATTCACATGGCCCATGGCATCCAGAAAGAAATCATCATTGATACAAAAGAAGCAAACCAATACTAGTACATACAAAGGGGGATTATTATGTGTGCGTTATCACATCTTGACAAATTGGAGGCAGAAGCGATTTATATCATCCGTGAAGTAGCGGCAGAATGTGAAAAGCCTGTCATGCTGTATTCTATCGGCAAGGATAGTTCCGTTATGCTTCATTTAGCCCGAAAGGCGTTTTATCCGGAACAGCCGCCATTTCCATTTTTGCATGTCAATACGACGTGGAAATTCAAGGAAATGATTCGGTTCCGCGATGAGACAATGAAGAAATATGGCTTGCAGCTGATCGAATACATTAACCAGGAGGGGGTAAAACAAGGTGTCAATCCCTTCGATTATGGAGCTTCCTATACGGACATCATGAAGACACAGGCGTTAAAACAAGCCTTGCATGCATACGGTTTTACGGCTGCATTTGGGGGCGGCCGCAGGGATGAAGAAAAATCCAGAGCAAAAGAACGGATTTTCTCGTTCCGCAACGAAGCGCAAGCTTGGGATCCAAAGAACCAGCGACCGGAAATGTGGAAATTATTTAATACGCACATCCATAAAGGGGAAAGTATGCGTGTCTTTCCGATTTCCAACTGGACGGAAAAAGACATTTGGCAATATATCAAACGGGAACATATCGACATTGTTTCCTTATACTTTGCCAAAGAACGGCCATGTGTCTATCGCGACGGTAATATCATCATGGTAGACGATGATCGCATGAGACTGAAACCGAATGAAAAAATCATGCATAAGAAAATTCGTTTCCGCACGCTAGGATGTTATCCTCTTACAGGCGGGATAGAGTCGGATGCCGACACGCTGGATGCCATTATCGAAGAAACGCTCAGTGCCGTGTCTTCGGAACGGACGAGCCGGGTCATCGATACAGAAGCAGCCGGCAGCATGGAAAGAAGAAAGAGAGAGGGGTATTTCTAAAATGGACAGGAATCAGAATGGATTGGTAAAGTTTATTACATGCGGCAGCGTGGATGATGGTAAATCGACGTTAATCGGACATTTATTATATGATGCCAAGCTGCTCTATGCAGATCAAAAAAGGGCGTTGGAACTGGAAAGTAAAGTCGGAAGCCGCGGTGGTGCCATCGATTATTCCCTCTTGTTAGACGGTCTTATGGCAGAACGGGAACAAGGCATTACCATTGATGTAGCCTATCGCTATTTCAGCACCGATAACAGGAGCTTTATTGTAGCTGATACGCCGGGCCATGAGGAATATACCCGCAATATGGCCGTAGGAGCCTCTTTTGCGGACGTGGCCATCATCCTTATCGATGCCACTAAAGGTGTGTTAGTACAGACCCGGAGACACGCCAGAATTTGTTCTCTCATGGGAATCCGCTATTTTGTCTTTGCCATAAACAAGATGGATTTAGCCGATTACAGTAAAGAGCGGTTTGCGGCCATCACGGAAGAAATCCGCGCATTACAAGACGAATTGGGGCTAGCCCACGTCCTGTTCATTCCTGTTTCGGCGACAGAAGGCGACAACGTGACGAAACCGTCCCAGCATATGCCCTGGTACGATGGACCTACCATCTTAGGATATTTAGAAACGGTTAACGTAGAAGAACAGGAAGAAGAAGGCTTTTATCTGCCCATTCAGCGCGTATGCCGCCCGAATCATACATTCCGCGGATTTCAGGGACAAATTGAAAGCGGTACCATTCATGTAGGCGATTCTATTCTGACGTTGCCGAATAGAGAAAAAGCAACTGTAAAATCCATCCTCATCGGTTTCGATTCCGTAGAAACAGCGTCTAAGGGCCAACCTGTCAATATGCAGCTGGATCGGGAAGTAGATGTATCGCGAGGATGTGTATTCACGAAGGATACAGATGTGGCTTTGAGTCAACGTGTGACAGCCACTTTGTTATGGATGGATGATGAAGAACTCGTCGTCGGGAAAGAATATGTCGTCAAAGTGGGGACGAAGGAAATTGTCGGTGTCCTGACGGATATTGACTATACGATTGATGTCAATACAGGAGAAAAGAAAAAGGCTGCCACATTGAAAAAAAATGAAATTGCTCTCTGCACGTTATTTTTACAGGAACCGATTGTCGTCGATACTTTTTCCCACCATAAAGGACTGGGCGAACTCATTCTCATAGACAGGGTGACGAATATGACCTCTGCCTGTGGCGTCATCATTGATGTCCACGATACGAATGGAGACCATACATTTGTACAAGGCTCCTTAAAGGGGCGCGGCGATATTTTTGAAGATTTCTTTTATGGGATGGAAAGTATGAATATTACAAAAGCGAAACCGCCTTTTACGCAATATACGATGGGTAACCGGATTCCGGTCCGTGGCGAAACCTATTCGTATCCGGAAAGCTTCGATATATTGATTCTCCGTGACCGCATTGCCGTAGAAATCCGGCAGGAAAAGGTGGCACGTATCCTGCCTCTCAAAGAATATGCCTATACGGGATATCCGTTAGTCAATGGCCGTGGGTTTGCCATCCGTGTGCACACTCGTGAGGACTATGACGCGTTTATGCATGACTACGAACAGTCAGGTACTACGGCGGCCGCTTCCGTATTTGACAAGTGGTTGAATTTTGATACATATCGAACGATAAAATTCCATAACAACTTTAAATAAGAAAACCATGTATGGGGGTCGGTGCCGTTGCAGTACAGTCCGATCCCCGTTCTGGTATAATCGGAGCGTCCTCTTTTCTACTGTTTACAGTGATATGTGGTACACACATACGGAAGAATCGCCAATTCCCTGGGTATGGCTGACTAGGGGCTTCTAAATATTGTATAATAGTGCTTGGAGGTAAAAAGCCATGAATATTAGAGATATATTCAAAATTATACTAAATAATCCCTACGGATCTATCTTCATTACCGATGCTAAGGGGGATGTCGTATTCGTTAATTTAGGAGCGGAAAATTTACTTGGGAAAAAACGACGGGACTTACTGGGCGCCAATGTACGTACACTATTGCAGGAAGACTTTTATAATCAATCGACTGTCTTGGAGTGCATTTCTCATAAAAAAATTGTAGTAGGCCAATTAAAGGTATTCCATGGCAAACATTTTATGTCCGTGTCAGTGCCCATCTTGAATACGCAAGGCGACGTCATCGCAACGATTACGAATTCTACTGATAATGCCATCATCAACGAATATATAAGCGCGTTAGATCAGGAACAACAAAAAAACAGAAGATACAGAGAAACGTTGCGATATTTACACGATATAGACAATCCTTCCAATACGTTCATCGCGGAAAGTCCGCGTATGAAGGTAATCATGGCGACGGCCAAACGCATTGCCGAAACAGATTGCAATGTATTGATTTTAGGTGAATCCGGAACTGGTAAAGACGTCCTGGCTAACTATATCCATAGTCAGAGTTTGCGAGCTGACAAATCGTTTATTCCTATCAATTGTGCAACCATTCCTGCAGATTTACTCGAATCGGAACTGTTTGGCTATGAGAAGGGCGCTTTTACCGGAGCCAATGATAAGGGGAAAATAGGGATTTTAGAAATGGCCAATCATGGCACGTTGTTTTTGGATGAAGTAGGAGAAATGCCCTTGCCCTTGCAGGCTAAATTCTTGCGCATATTGGAAACGGGAGAGGTACAGCGCCTGGGAAGCACGGTGACAAAGAAGATAGATTTCCGGTTGATTGCTGCGACGAACCGTAATTTATTACAAATGGTACATGACGGGACCTTCCGTGACGATTTATATTATCGGTTGAATGTGGTACCTGTCACATTGCCTCCATTGCGGGAACGGCCAGAAGATATGGAAGCCTTGGCCATGGTATTTCTTCAGCGGTTTAATATGAAATATAATGCAACAAAGAAACTGGATGAGAGGGCCATACATCATTTACGACAGTATGACTGGCCCGGCAATATCAGGGAACTGCAAAACGTCATAGAGCGGTATATTATCACAAATATGGATATATCTTCACTCGTTCAACTTACTGCGCCATCGCCTCAGCCCGATAGGCAGGAAGAAAACACGGCTCCTTTTGAATTTCAAGATTTAAAAAACTATATGCGGATGGTGGAACGGGAATATATCGAAAAGGCTGTGGCCGCCTGTGACGGAAAGATTGCCAGGGCGGCAGAAAAATTACACGTCCATCGGTCCATGATATACAAAAAATTAAATTTGAAAGAGTAGAACATATTCGACATTGTCGAACATAATCGACAGAATGTGTCGCTTTTTGGCAACATATTTCAGATGTGAAATGTCTGTCTATTGCAATATGTACTATCGAAAAAGGGGATACTATCGCTTCTTACGGTATGTCCTCTTTTTTTGATTCATATTGGCATGAATATTTCATATATATTGGTGAATATCAGCTGATACATCGAAACGCGATGAAACCAACTAGTTTGCAAGGCAGTTTCAGTATTTGTACGTTCCATGATTGCCAATACCATCATGTAAGGAGGGTCAGACTATGAGAAACCAATTGCCATTAGAAAATATTAAAGTAATAGACTTGTCATCATTTGCAGCCGTTTCTTCTACGGGCCGTCTGCTGGCTGATTGGGGAGCCGATGTCATTAAAGTAGAATCCCTTCGGGGCGATGCATGGAGACAGTTTGCCTGTGTCGGAAATGTTCCTGCCACAGAAGATGAAAACCCGTGCTGGGAAATTAACAATAGCAATAAACGCGACATTGCCTTGAATCTCAGGGATCCTGACGGAATGGAAGTGCTCCATCGTCTCTTGAAAGATGCTGATGTATTTATTACCAACTATCGTATGAAAGCCCTGAAAGGGATGAAATTGACTTATGAAGATTTGGCTCCGCAATATCCTCGTCTGGTTTGGGGACACCTCAGTGGCTATGGTGAAGAAGGACCAGATGCAAAAAGACCGGGATTTGATGTGGCTACGTATTGGGCGCGTACCGGTCTGATGCTCGATGCTGGCGAACCGACGGCAGCTCCCCTTTCTCAGCTTTACGGATTTGGAGATATTTCGACAGGAACCGTCTTGGCCGGAGGTATCTGCGCGGCCTTATGTAAACAAATGCGCACAGGCCAGGGCAGTAAAGTTCAAATTTCTCTTATGGGTAATGCCATCTGGTCAGCCGGGCTAGTCATTATGGCTGCGCAAGATGCCTATAAGGATATATGGCCGAAACCGCGGACTATGCCGCCGAGTCCCCTTACGTGTTCCTATCAATGTAAGGACGGCGAATGGATTATTTTCTGCATTTTGGAATATAATCGGTATTATCCGGACTTTTGCAATACCATTGGGCGGCCGGATTTGATTACAGATGAACGGTATAACTCCCTGGAACATGTAAGGGAACACAACACGGAATTTGTTCATCTGTTAGACCGTATCTTTGCGACGAAAACGAGAGACGAATGGTGCGAATTGTTCGATAAGACCGATATTGTATATGACAAGATCGTACATTTTAAAGATGTATCAAAAGATGAACAAGCACGGCAGTGTCAATACATCTTCGAACAAACCTTTAAGAATGGTCGGAAAGTCGTCATGCCTAATACGCCAATCGTCTTTAATGAAACGAGAAATAAGGTCAAAGAGGCGCCTTCCTTAGGAAAGGATAGTCAGGCGATCCTGCAGTCGTTAGGTTATTCAGAAGAAGACGTGAAGGCCTTTATTGAAAAAGGTGTGGTAAAAGTGCAGTAGCCGGTGTATGTAGAAACGCCGTGGGCTGAAAATGTCGATGGCACAACATAGTCGGAAGGAAAGGGCGGATTCAGATTGTTGGATCCGTCCTTTTCTGCGTAGGCCTGTCGACGAGTTATACTAGCCGATGGAAGTGCAGAGCCTAGAACGCGCGAAGAGATGATTGCGTCGTGTGTATGAACGACAGCTTCTGGACTGAATCAATAGGACGGAAAGGTCGTCTAAAGTAAACGAGCATCCATAGAAAGGCCCATGTAAAACCGCTGGAGACGGTTGCCATTCATACGCCGCCGTGGCGCGGACAGCGGCCAGAGGCAGTAGATGAGGGGAAGCGGTCTGTCTGTGCATAAAAGACCTTGACAAAGCCTTAGGTGACCGATATAATAGTTAAGTCGAGGTAGAAATTATGAAACTACAAGTCGAAGAAGCATTAAAAGAGAAGGGGAAAGAGTTTCCTTTTTCCTTTAACGTACCGGCTGCCGAGTTAGGTGACGTTGACGCTTTTCCTTGGAAAAGCCATGATGTGGCTGTGGAAGGCGCGTTTGTGTTCGATGGCAACCATCTCGTTGTCCGTGGAACGATACACACAACAGCTGTGTATACTTGCAGCCGCTGTCTGACACCGGTATCGGTGGATCGGAATGCAACACTGTCTGAAGTCTATGGTACGGAAGCAGAGCTTCCCAACGATGTATTGCCCTATAACGGTCAATACATTGATCTGACGGAGACAATTAGAGAAATCTTGATCCTCAGCGAACCTATGAAGGTCTTGTGCCGACCAGACTGTAAAGGCCTTTGCCCACAGTGCGGCGCTAACCTGAATGAAGGACCCTGTAGTTGTCCTACCGACAGTATTGATCCCAGAATGGCAGTCTTAGCAAAATTATTGCATTCATAAGACGCCGATTCGTACCATGATTTTAAGGAGGTGCAGAACATGGCAGTACCAAAGAACAGATTGTCCCAGACTCGTCAGAAAATGCGTCGTGCAAACTGGAAGCTGACTGCTCCTGGTTTTGTAGAATGCCCGCAGTGCCACGAAGCAATGATGCCTCATCATGTATGCCCGACTTGCGGCTACTACAAAGGCAAACAGGTTGTAAATAATACATCTGCTGAATAATGACGGAATGATAGAAGGCGTACTCCTAGGAGTGCGCTTTTTTTCGTTTTTGCTGACTTTTCCTGTGACCTGAATACGAATATGATATAATGTATATACTACATATTCAAGTGATTCCTGTGATTCAGGTACGGTGGTGATATCTTGTATATTCGTTATATCCATATCAAAAACTATCGAAATTTTCTAGATGTCGAAATGACATTCCACGATAAGGCCAATTATCTCGTCGGTGAAAATGCCATCGGCAAGAGCGGTTTCCTGCACCTTTTAAAGGTTATCAGTGAAGGGACGGGCTTTACCGAAGACGATTACGCCAAGACGGAAGATCCCATTGTCGTCATCATTGAACTGGTCCTTTTGCAGAGCGACAAAGAACACTTTGCCGATTTCACGTTATCTCATACGATGAAACGGCGCGTGCGCATAGAAAAGCGGGTAGAAGAGATTTATCCCCGTCTCTATGACGACGAAACGAATGAACGCATCTCCCTCAATTTGATCCGACGCATCCGGTATATTGCCTATTCGTTGTCGTCGCCTCTTATGCGAACGATTCCTTCGCAAGTGTATCGTAAACTTGAAAAAAGACTTCTTGAACTGAGTCGTGATGACGGGCATTCCTTTACGCCGGAACTGCAGCAGTTCATTCGGCATGAAGCCCAGTACAGTATGCACGATACGTCGTATTACGTCGACATTTTCCTGTTGAGCCGTATGTTGAACAGCTTTGAGCGCCCTCGGGCAGATAATATGAAATTTATTTCCGTAGCCGCTCTGGAAATTATCACGCAGATTTACATGATGAACATGAGCAAAGCTACGCCATTGCACCATACGCTCATTGTCGATGAAAAGGGGCGGAAATGGCTGCCTCTTATCATTTCTATTGACGAACCGGAAATCCATCTCCATCCGCATATGCAGCGGTCAATCCTGCGCTATTATAAGGCACTTCTTAATAACGAAGATCCCCAGTTTTTAGCGCTATTACGACAGTTGTTCCAGATAGACGGACTGCGGGGACAGCTTTTCGTCGTCACCCATTCGACAGATTCTCTAGTCGATGATTATCGCAATATCATCCGGTTCTACCGCAATCAGGAGGGTACGGTCTGCACGGCCTGTGGCTCATTGATCCAGTTCAGTCAGGAAATCGAAAAGCATCTGATTATGCATTTCCCTGAAGTGAAGGAAGCTCTCTATTCCCGGTCTGTCATCATCGTTGAAGGCGAAACAGAATACGGCTGTTTCGGACTTTTCGGATCGACTCTGGATATTCCTTTCGACTATTATGGCATATGTCTCATCAATGCCCGCGGCGAAAGCTCTATTGCGAAGATACGGCAATTGCTGACGTATTTCCATATCCCTACAGTCGTTTTATATGATGCCGACGTGAAGGGCAGCAAGACCATATCGAAGCACACCTTCTTTACAGACGGCATTTGCTTTGAAATGGATTTAGCTAAGACCATGATCGATCATGGCAAGCGCCGCGAATTGGATCGTATTGCCGATACCGTCAACGGCGAACACGCCCGTGCTACGACGGATATGCTAAAAAAGGCTTGCCGCAAGCTGGATCTCAATTATCATGACTATCCGGCGCGGCTCTTGTGGAATGTCAATCCCCGGAACAGGATGCAACTATACGTGTACTATTTCGCCTGGCTGTATAGCAATAAAGGCGTCATCTTGGGGCGCCTTATTGGACAAAGCTTGGACAAAAGGATCATTCCACCTGCTTTTGTCCGCGTCATTGAAGATGCCGGCAACTTAGCCCGTTCAGAATGTAGTGAATAAAGGTAGGGTATGTAATGAAATTGTTTATAGCGGAAAAGCCGAGTATGGCTCGTGAGCTCGCCCAATGCCTTCCAGCTCCTCAGTCGAGAGGGAATGGCTTCATCAAAACCGGTGGCGGTATCGTCACCTGGGCATACGGTCATGTCCTGCAGCAAGCCGAACCACAGGATTACGATGGCCGATACAAGACATGGCGGGCAGAAGATCTGCCTATTATTCCAGAAGCGTGGAAGCTGTTGATCAGTCCGGACAGTAAGGACCAGTTCCAGACGATTTGCCGCCTCATCGAAGAAGCCGATACGATTGTCAATGCCGGTGACCCCGATAGAGAGGGACAGCTTCTTATCGATGAAATCCTCGATTATATTCATAATACGAAACCGGTCCAACGCATCTTGCTCAATGCCCTCGACGAAAAGAGCATTCATGAAGCCCTTGATGATTTGCGGGACAATCATGATTTCCTGCATTTAAAGGAATCTGTCTCTTATACACATCTCCGAGCCCACGAGACTCCTGAGCATCTCGT
>ENA-OZGA01000427-OZGA01000427.1-human-gut-metagenome-genome-assembly--contig:-NODE-427-length-18824-cov-9.417763_pt1 | contig 18824 bp, 14 predicted proteins | sample MGYA00245112_ERZ653649 | MGnify/ENA primary metagenome ERZ653649 (study PRJEB26926, sample SAMN06165071) | human gut metagenome | biome: ENVO:00009003; feature: ENVO:2100002; material: ENVO:00002003...
TCCCGCAAATTGATAATAGCCATATTGACCTCCGTTTCGGTTGTTGGTTGACGAGTGACCGAAACGAAGGCGGCGGTGAGCGGCACCGGGGAATGACTTCGGGCCAACATGACCCGAAGCAGCCCCATAAGAACGCAAAAGCGCCCGGGCGGCATGAAGCCACACGGACGCATGAAATGACATGATAGTTAAAGTTCCAACAAATTTCACATACATAGCCGGAATAACCCGGAGGGGGAGCTATGCTTTTTTTAACTGATGTAGGTCATGGGTACTGTGAAAAAAGACAAAAATAGACACGGCGGCAATCCTCCTATATGCCGCCGTGGATTTACACGGTGTTAGGTCGTCGTTGGTTTAGGATAGACGAAAAGAAACGGCGGCTCTGAAAATCAAAGCCGCCGCTTCATAGGCGCGTGAAAATGTGTCTGCTTTACGACGGCTTTTTTTCTTTTGCCGTCGTCCGGCAGATCATTAGATATATTGCATTTATTTAGTCTTGCGGTTCAATCCTTTCAAAATTAACAATGACAAAATCACACAAACCATCAGAATTACAACGCCGATTAAAACCTGAAACATATTTGCATTATAATAACCAGAGATATTGAAAACGGCTGTCATGGGATATACCGTCTTTAACTGCTGGGACATACTCGCAAATAATCCAGCAAACGAATAAATTTCTGCAAATACCAGAGCCAGCCAATACCCCTTTTTCATCCGCGCTACCAGAGCGATAATAGGAGAAATTGCAAAGAATACGCCTACCCCATCCAGAAAATATATTTTCAGATTTTCTAACACAAGGCCAACGGAAAGTGCTTCTAAATGCAAAACTGCCTCGACAAGAAAGGTAATTGCAAAAAGTAAAAGGTAAATCAGAACGCTGAACACAAAGGCAAGTATCATTTTGGCAAGTGTCAGTTTCACTTCATCTACGGGAATGAGCCGCAGAGATTTTAAGGTATCCTCCTGTTCCTCCCGGCAAATCATATAACTTCCCAATAGGGCAATTACAGCAGGCAGAACATAAAAGGTAGCAAGGGATTGGGCCGCTGTCATAAACCATCCAGCCCCGTCAATATATCGGCGGTCATAGAATGTAAACTGTCCCTGTGCAAAGACGATCAACCCTACCATGACTGTTGCAAACCCAGCAATCCAGAGTATTTTGGAACGGTGGAGTTTCTGACTCTCCGCCCAAAGCAAATCTTTCATCATTTTTTGCACCTCACTTTCTCCGAACCAATGCCACATTCGCCAATACAGCCGAAGCAGCAGCCCATACACCAATACACAGAAATGCGGCTGGAATATTTAATGGCTGATCGAATACAACACCCGGAATATCATACATAACAATAGCGGTCATACTGGACAGCGGATGTAGGTACATATTCACCATCAAGAGGATAAAGCCGAGGAATGTATAAATCAGCGTCAGGCAAACAGGGAGAATATAGCCCTTTTGCGCTGCGGCAACCGCCAGTACTGGTAACACCGCAAAGGCGGTCAACAGAGAAATTTCCATACACTTCCGCAAAAGATAAAGGACACTTTCACTGTCAAAGGGAATATAACCGGATAGTATGCCGGTCAGAATGGACGCCGTTGCGGTCACTAGCATAAAGCAAATGGAATACACCAGCACCACAGCAAACTTGCTGAAAAAGTATGCCATTTTATTGACCGGTACAATCCAAAGCTGTTTGAGCATATCATACTGGTTTTCGTTATACATCAGCATGGTACACAACATCCCCAGCACTACCGGTAGGATGATCCACGGGGTATAGCTGAACGCTGTCCATTTGTAAAACATAATGGGGTCCACACCGGTTCCTTTGACACTTGAAAAGTAAAATACGGCAGCCAGTGGCATAAAGAGCGCCGCCAGCAGCATGAGCCAGATAAACTTTCTCCGGCGCAGTTTTAGAAATTCAACTTGTATCAGTTTAAGCAATTCCCTCTCCCCCTGTGATCTGTTTGAAATAATCCTCAAGGGTATCATTGCAGATTTGGGAGCTGATAACAGCTACATCCTGCACCACAAGGGCCTTGTTGATTGCCGCCATATCCAGTGCGGTGTCATAAAGCCGCAGGTTGTGTTCGTCCTGCACCGCATAATCGGTCACATGGAATTGCCTTTCCAAAATTAAAGAGGCTTTTGGAATATCCGACACTTGAAGCTGGATGTATTTCCGATTTTTCTTTTCTAATTCTTCCATGCTGCTTTCTTCCAGCAGAACCCCGTGGTCGATAATGCCTATGTCATCTGCCAACAGTGAAATTTCGGAAAGTATATGGCTGGAAATTAGGATGGTTTTGCCACGCTCCACACTTAAATTCTTAATAAAGTTCCTCACTTCGGCTATACCGATAGGGTCAAGTCCATTGGTCGGCTCGTCCAAAATCAAAAGCTCCGGGTCATGCAGAATAGCGTTGGCAATACCGAGGCGCTGCTTCATGCCGAGGGAATACTTACTGAACAGCTTTTTGTCCTTGTAGGGCAATCCCACAACTTCCAGCGCGTTCTTGACGGCATTGGGCTGGGGTGTCCCTCGTAACTTCGCAAAAATTTCAAGGTTTTCTGTGCCGGTCAGATTCGGATAAAAACCGGGAGTTTCGATGATGGCTCCAATACGGGGATAAATGCGTTTCTCATGGCCTTTGATGTTCTGTCCGAACACATCTACTTCGCCGGAAGTGATTGGTGTAAGGCCCAAAATCATTTTCATAATTGTGGTTTTACCGGCTCCGTTGCGTCCTAAAAGTCCATAAATCCGGCCCGGTTTTACATGAAGATTCACAGAATTAACGGCAGTTTGTTCCCCGTAAATCTTTGTCAGCTTTTTGGTTTCAATCACAAGATCACTCATAAAAATGCCTCGCTTTCTCATTTTGTTTCGTTCTTCCAGATAACATAGTTGTAAAGGCTGCCATCCGGGAAATAGTTGATGAATACTTTGAAATTGCCTTTGTCACAAGGAATGACAAATTCAACACGGATTTGGTCAGAGTGTTCCGGCACATAGCAGGACACATCCGGGGAAGTGTTCTCCGGCAGCCCGCCCAGCTTATCGACTTCTTCTTCCCATGTTTCCTGTATCGTCTCCGCAGAAATATTGTCCTGTACGCCCTGCGGCAACGCATTGAAGAAAGTTTCAAAATCTCCATCCATCATTTGGTTAAAGTATTCGGTTGCTTCTTCCGTAATGGCCTGTTGGTCGGGAGCCTCGCCGGAAGATGGAGCGGCCTGCTGGCAGGCACAAAGAGAAAAAACAAGCAGAATACCGAGTAATAAACAACTCAATCGTTTCATAGGTCTTTCCTTTCAGTAAGATTGCTTTTTTAGAGCCACTACGGATGCGGCGGCAAATGTAGCACCGATCAAGAGCAGCGAACCGACACAAACAAGCGGCGAAGTATTGAATAAAACGCCTTGCATCAGGCTTTCTACCATAGCTGCGGCCGCTTCGGAAATATGGGGATAAATCCCCATCACGCTTGCCAGCGGGTGTATTCCCGTAAGATAAGCCGGGGCAATGACTACGGGAATCAGATAAAGCAGCGTTGCGCCAATGGGCAGGATATATCCCTTTGACAGCGTGGAAAGAAACACAATCGGAAGCATGGCTATGGGAATCAGAATACCACCTGCCAGATACAAAAGACCAGCGTCCATCAGTGTTTGGGCGTTCAGATCGGGAAAGCCTCCGGCAATCAGCCCACCGACAACACACAAAAGAAAAGTAATCAGGCACAGTCCTACGGACATCAGAATAACCACAGCGACTTTTGAAAAATATAGCTGTGCTTTTGTAATAGGGATGATAAGCAGTTCTTTCATCGTGTCATTTTTGTGTTCATCGAAAAACAGTGTCGTTGCAAACATTCCCAGCACAATCGGCAGAAACAGGCTGGACAGATTCTTAAAGGCCAGTGTGTAAAGGTCGCCAAAACTATCCATAAAGGGACTGCTCCTTGAAATGCTGCAAGCCCTTTCAATCGCAAACGCTCCAAGCAGAAGTGTTAGAGCCAAAATGCACCAGACAATTTTATTCCGTTTCCATTTCTGGATTTCAGTTGTAATAATCGTCATACGGTTTCCTCCTTTCATGGTTCCAATTATAAAACGCAAACCTTGCCATAACCTTGCCGAGATAAAATTTTTTCAAAAAAAAGCTCCGTGGGATCACAGAGCTTTCGGAAGTATGATGATAAAGGTTGTTCCGTTTCCGGGAACACTAGCGGCTGTAATCGTTCCTTTATGAATACTGACTAACTCTTTGGCAATAGAAAGGCCCAGCCCGTTCCCTTTGGCAGAACGGGAGTGATCGCATTGATACATCCGTTCAAAGATATGCGGGAGATCAGAGGCGGCAATCCCGTTGCCGTTATCAGCAACAACGATTTTTGCCTGCTGCTCAGTTTCAGTCACGGTCAGGAAAACTTTGCTTGCATCACTGTGCGTCAGAATATTTTGCAGTAAATTATTGAGAATACGAGTGTAGGCGGTAGAGTCAACCCGTGTCATGTATTCTGTTTCGGGTATCTCAATTTCATAGCTAAGATCGTGGTTTTCCAGCAGCGGCACCCAATCAGCCATGATGTCACGGGAAAGCTCATTCAGGTCGCAGACCTCAAAATGAAAAATCTGTTCCCCGGCATCCAGCTTCACCCATTCAAACAGGGCGGTCACAAAATCTTTCAGGTGGTGGGCTTTTTCCATAGCCACCCGAATGTATTCTTCCTTCTCAGCTCCTGTTACCATCTTGCTTTCCACAGCCTCCAAATATCCAACCAGAGAAGCAAGAGGGGTTTTTACATCATGGGAAAGGCTTGTCATAAGCCGTTTATAAGCCTGTTCGGATTGCTTTTGCTGTATAAGCCGAGATTGGCTGCTCATGGCAATCTCGTTAATATCATAACAGATTTGTTTTGTCAGGTCGCTTTCCCGCACCAATACACGGCGGTTCAAATTCCCGGCTTTTATATCGTTTAGGGCATCCCTAATAAGAAAAAGCTGACCACGGACGCGGTGAAGTTTTCCCAAAAGATAGCTGATTACCAGCAAAGCAATCAATAAGGACAACAATAGATAAAGGTTAATTTCCATGCTCATGCCTCCTTGTTAAAGCGATACCCTACACCGCGGACAGTCTGAATATAAAAAGGTTGTTCTGGATTTGGCTCGATTTTTTTTCGCAGTTTACTGATAAATGCCATGAGGTTATTGTCGTCAAAATCATATTCTTCTGTCCACACCTGCGTATAAAGTTGTTTTTTAGTAAAGACCCGACCCTTGTTGGACGCCAAAAATAGAAGCAAATCAAACTCTTTGCCGGTCAAGTCTACCGGGAGATTTTGAACCGTTACGGTTCGGTTGATTTTATCAATTACCATATCTTTCAGAAGCATGGTGGCGGCTTCGTTTCCGGTCACAGGGTTTAAGGTGGTATAGCGCCGGATTAGAGAATTGACACGAGCCATTAGTTCGTTAATTCCAAACGGCTTTGTCAGATAATCGTCCGCTCCCAGCCGCAGACCAGAAACCTTATCTTCTTCGTCGCTTTTGGCGGTCAGCATCAGCACCGGCACATTGTTTTTCTCTCGGATTTTCTGCAATACTTGAAACCCGTTCATATCTGGCATCATCACATCCAGAATAATTAGTGAACAGGTATCCTTGTTTTTTTCCAGTAGCCTCAGACCCTCTAAGCCGCCATGTGCTACTACCGCAGATAAATTTTCTTGTTCCACACATTTTTTCATCAAGGCACAAAGTTTCTTGTCATCGTCTATAATCAAAACACTATTCATGTTTCAGCAACCTCCCTTGTTTTGTCCGGCCATCAATCGGCTTTTCCGCAGCTTTAGGGATCAGCCAAACACCAGCCATTTTCACAGCACCGGGGATACGTCCACCAGCACAATAATAATTTGCCCTACGAGGTGTCACGCCCCACTTTTCGGCGGCCCCTTTCAATGTCATATAGTCCATTTCGCGCCTCCACAGAATACATTATAGTTCTTTACCTCGAATAGTACAAGTTGGAGGCTGCACATTGATGAAATGAAATACTACTTTATGTAAAATTTCATTACATTCTCATAATCCAACCCGAAATGTACAATGATATAGGGTGATATGAGAATGAACCAAAATGAAAGAAGGTTTGACTTTCACGGCCTCGGGGCGGCTCTCAAACAGGCCAGAGAAGAAAAGGGCTGGACGCAAGCCTATGTTGCGGAATTGGTAGACCGTGACTCCCGTACCATTATGAATATCGAGAACAAAGGACAGTATCCGAGTTTCAACCTTTTTGTAAAGCTCATTACCATGTTTGACATTTCGGTTGACCAGTTTATTCATACGGACGGAGGCGAACAGGAAAGCCCTTGCAGAAAGCATATTGATGTGCTCCTAAACTCCATGAACGAGAAAGAGCTTGTTGTCATGGAGGCCACAGCCGAAGGGCTCAAGAAAGCCAGAGAAACGGAGGTTCCAGAATAAGGGCCTCTGTTTTTTTGCGCCATTTTAAGGGCTGTCGCTAAGTGGCAAGCAGGGCATTCGTCTATACAAATGCTATTTTGCGTTGCAAAATGCTTGTTGGGCTGTGCCCAATCCCCTTCATTCTGCACCGTTCCGATGCAGGCTGCGCGTTTTTTCAAAACGCTTCTATTTATATAAGGTAGAGCTTCAAGACATTTGCACTCTGCAATTTTGATGGAAACATCTCAAACCAAACGAACAGCCAGCAACGGCCTCAACGGTAAGTGAGGTCATAATGCTGGCTGTTCTTCGTTCAGAACGGAAAACATTCGACATTTTCGCTGGTTCATGGTACACTACATCCAATCCATGCGAATCCGTTGGAGGTGATTGTGTTGCTTTCCCTGTACTTAGCTGTTCTTGACGATCAAAGCAAAGAAGAACAATTTATAGATGTATATATACAATAACCGTAGAAACACTCAATTCCTGACTTTCACCTAGACGCAGCAAAAGGCGGTGGTCTCCCACAATAAGGGAAACCACCGCCTTTGTTGATTATCGGATGAGCCAGCCGTAATCCTGTCTGCAATCTACCACATAATCCGCATAAACCGTATTATCTACGATCTGGAAGATGAGCATATAGCGTTTTTCAAACAAGATGAATCGGTAAGCATTTTTAGGAATGTATTCGCCTTTGAGCCACGGGCAACGCTGCGGCATCTGCTCCAAAGATTTTGCAGCCTTTTCAAATTCGACTGTAAGCCGCTCTGCTGCCGCAGGGCTGACCTGTGCCAGAAATGTGGCATGGGACACCAGCATCTGAGCAGCCCGTGCTGACACGATCACGCGGTATTTATTTTGCTGCTCCATGTCCAGCGGCCTCCTTGATCGCGCTGCGCATCATGGAAGTGACCTCATCAACCGAATAGCCCTCGCTTCCACGCATCCGGTCCTCTTCCACGGAAAGCAGCTCCTCACGGAGCTTCAGCATTTTTTCACGGCGGTTGTAGGTTTCGATGTCCATGACGACTAAGTCACCCTCGCCGTTCTTGGTGAGAAAAATCGGCTCGGCGGTTTCTCTACACAAATCAGCAATCTCGTTGTAGTTCTGGCGAATCGCTGCAGATGGACGGATATTCATAAAAGCACCTCCTGCTCCTGTGTGACCCGTAATAGTAAAATTCTAATTATATTATACCCATATTATGCAACGAAGTCAATGCGGACAACTGTCACTTCGTTCTCCATTTCCAACACTTTACAACCATTATGACAACAGCAACCACGAAAACAGCTATGAACAACACCAAAGATGGTTCGTTCAGAACGACATTCTGCTTAAAGAGGAAAAGTACCGCCAATCATATGGCAAGAGTAACCAACAGCAGAATTCCTATAAATTTACGCGTAAATGTATTTATCTCCTTTACTCACTGCTTCTATAATCAAACGGATCAAAATTTAATCATCTGCCGTCTGAAGATAGCCGATAATCATGTGGCGATTCTATTCTTTATGCTCTAGCTGTCTTTTTATCACGACGATAAACAAGTTTATCAGCCGAATTGCAAAGAGCGAACACATGACATTTTTTAAGTTAGCATCCACATAATTTTGTAACCATCTTGCAGGAGCTGGTGATGCAGGCACTCGGCTGTCCGGGCGTGGTGTCCTGCCCGCTGGAGCTTGTCTGCTACCGGATGCTTGGGCTGGTGTTTTCCAGAACCGCCAGCTCGGTGGTGAGCCAGACGTTACCAGAATATCTGCAAAGCAACTTTAATAGATGCCCAGTATGCTTATAAAAAGGAAATTTTCAAGAGATACCAATATATTTGTTTTGACGAAGCTGGAAAGCGGTACGACCGCCCTCTAGGATATCGCATATCTGCGTCTGAATACCGGATTGGTTCAAAATTCCGGAAAGAGGGATTCCATTGCGATCTTTTGGAATGAGGTCGTTTTCGATAGAACCACTACGATACTCAAAACGTCTTTCAGAATTTTCGGTACCCACGCCATCTTGGTTGGCAATGATAACCTCTTCTGCATCTGCGCCCAAGACTACATTGGCATTATGTGTAACAATGATGAATTGACGTTCTTTCTTTTTCTCTCGAATATATTTAACAAGATCATTATAAATAGAACGATTATCCAAATCATCTTCAGGCTGGTCAATCAAGATGGGACACCTGTTGTCCTCTAGACTGATTAACATTTCGAGAAGAACTAGGGCCTTTTTGCCAGGGGACATACTTTCAATGTCATCATTTCCGCTTCTTACGATATAATGCACATTATACCAATCACCGAAAATTCCCAGCAAAGCTTGAGAATTTGAATGCCCTGCTTTGAGGGCAAGTCCTCCTCGTACATCGGGATTCTCCCAAGCTTCAATAAGTTTTGCAAGGAATGTGTAATTGTAATCAGTCGGTTGCAAGTCAGATAAATCAATCTTGTTAGCTGTTTTGAAAGGTGAAAAGTTTTTGTTGTTAAAAGTGTCAGCGATATACTGCATAAAATCAGTTTGTCTCCAGACAACATCCGCATCAAAAACCAACGATGTGTTTTTGCTGGTCCCGATAGATTTGACAACAGTGCAGAAATCTATATAAGCAGAATGGAATTCAGCTTGTGAACCCAAGATATCTTTTTTTAGATTAGCAATTTTTTGAGTGGTCTGATCACGGTCAGACTCTCGCTCTTTAGCTACTTGCAATTTTGTACGTTCCGCAGTGATTTGATTTGTAAGATCTTGCAAACGTTGATTTTGCGCAACTCTGTTTTTTAAGGCATTATACTCGACTGAGATACTCTGAATTTCCTCCTCAGTGTGCTGAATAATGTTTTTCAGGTACTGAACGTTCTGCTCAACGGTTTGAGCCCAAATTGGAATGATGGCAAGATTTGCTTGATCCATTGCAGATGATAATGCTTCTTCAGTTTGAGGAAAATAAGAAGCATAAGTGTGTACAATATTCCGAAAATCTTTACTTGAAAAGAATCCCGGAATAATAACACAAGGCTCTGGCAAAGAACTATAATTATTAAGTTCAAGCTCGATGTTTTTCTTCTTGTTGGACAGTTGCTGAAGTTCTTGTTCAAGGAAATTAAAGCGACTGATTTCTTCTGAAGTGATATTTGTTGTTTTTGCTAACTGGGAACGATCTGTTTCCATAGAAGCGATAGTTGTCACATAGGTTTCTGATGAACCGTCCCGTTTGAGAAGATCTTCCAAATTGGCGAGATGTTTTTGTTCGGAAAGTAGATTGTTGACGGCCTCCTGAACTTTCTGCCGAATAGTATCAACTGTATTTGTAAGGGTGTCATAAGCAGCTTTGATTTCGGGCTCTTGTAACAATACATTTGCTATAATGTTGTGAATCGCCGTAAATTCTTCGGGATTATCAATTGTGCGGTTCAAATAGGTCTGTGGAATATAAACGATTTTTCTGCTTTCAGTTGTTCCATCTTTCCATTTGACAGTAGCGTCAACTTTCGGAAAACTGGTTTTCGATTTCGGATTGTTTTCCTCCTGCTCAGAAACATAGCTTGGATCAATGTTGAGTGCAAGCTGACGTAGCAGCATTGATTTTCCAGTGGATTTTCCACCAATGATACAGGTAAGACCATCATTAAAATAGATGGGATTCTCTTGAAAATTAGAATCATTAAATTGAACAGAATCAATAAGCTGATGTACATCACGGACATCGGGACAATTGGATTGGATGCGTACTCTTTCTGCAGGTTCATAGAGAATCTGTGTAAGTCCTTCAAAAGAAGGATCTGCTTTTATCCAACAGAAGTTATCGTTGTCAGGCTTGAAGAGTCGATCATAACCGTGTGCATCGGAACCCCAAATACAAGGTTTAATTGAGCCAAATTCGTGAATCCGCGAGTTTTCCTCGCCAGCAGCTAAGGCCCAGTCAATGGTTCTCCTATTTGAAGTGAAGAAACAGTTGCATTGTTTATATAGGTCTCTGCGGGTAGAATAATTTCGACCTTTCCAAGAAACTTTAGGTAAGTCCTCATCTACAGGAATAACAATAAGATATTTACCAGTAAAAGCTGGGTTGTTTTGTAATTTTTCAAGGACATCCGTATAGGATACCGTAACATGATTCAGGCCAACAAAAATATCTGAGCCAGAAATTTCATTGTCAGATTTGATGTGATTTCCAAGCAGTTTAAGATTTGATATCGTTAAAGGGTATGGTGCATTATCAAACTTGAAATCCAACCGATGTAAAAAGTTATCTTCAATTTCTTGAATTGAAATATCCGAGGAAAAACACACATGATAATTAACGGAATGCGCATCTTTTCCAATAAAATTATTTAGTCGAAGTTCAATGTTAGGAAAGACATAAATTTGCTCAACTGCATGGCGGAGAGCTTCATCAGGAAAACACTGACGCATTTTCTCAGGACAATCAAGGTAATTTTGCTTGATACGCTTATAGCCCTCTATCATGAAATAATCAGTTATGCCAATTGCTGCAATTTCCTGCTGAACGGCTGCCGTGAAAAGCTTTATTACATACTCATCAAATTTAGATTCAAGCGTCGTACCACTCAATTCAAAAGGGTCAAATCCAAAGTTATTGTTGAGAATGGAATATGGCGTATGAACATGAAAATCCCATTTTCTCCATACAGAACCGTGATTACTATCCATGATAGTCCTCCTTATCCAAAACGTCGAAAGCATATGTGGTTTGTCTAATTATAGCACGATTAAACTATTCAAAAAAGATGAACTTCATGTAAAAGCGTGTCAAAGAACTAGGATATGGGAATTTTCTTGCAAAGATTTTCTGATATATGTCGTTCAAAAGAAAAAGCACAACAGGCGACCCCGTCACCGGAGCCGCCTGTTGTGCTTGCTGTATACGACACATAAGGAAGGTGAATGTCAATAGGGATGCTGCCCATGCACTGACTCTATCCGTGCAGAAGTCGGTGAAAAGGAGAAAGGTGAAATGTGTTGAGGTCAAATGTTAAGCAGCTGCGCACAATTTTGCATTTACTTCCTCGACTTTATACATACCCTGTCATAAGCCCAACAAAACATTCCGATATAAAAAAGGACGCTGCCGCCTCTGGGTGAGAGGTTGCAGCGTCCTTTTGGCATCAGAGGGCGAATGGTCTGTCAGATTGGACGGCTCCTAATGAATGAGATTTTAGCTTGCATTTTCCTGATTTTCAAGAATGCGCCAGCCGTCCATCAGGTCTGAATTTTCCATAATAAAGGTGTGGGCAGTATCCTGTCCCCACGAGTTGTCGTATTTCAGCATCAGATAATCGCTCAACTCGGTCCGATTTTTGAACTTCAACAAGCGATACGGTTCCTGAAAAGCGACCTTTTCGACGAAATATACTGCATCCGATGTGGGAAGCATAACGCCGACATGACCGATCATAAGAGAATTGTCCGTTTCAGAGAACTGATCGTGCAGGACTACGGAGACAAGACGAATCTTATCATCTTCTACGAAGGAGAGACCGCGTTTCTTCCATTCCTGCTGAATTGTTTTCAAATGGGTAGGAATATCGGTCGTATTGGTGGTTTTAACCGGAGCGAACAGTGCATCAAACTTTTGCCGTTCGTCGCCGCAAAGGGATTCCGGGTCAGAATCCAGTGTTTCATAGTCCATAAACAGGGTGTCCTCGGCTGAGTCAAGGTCTGCCTTGCCCGTGACAGTGATAAAATCACCGAACAGCCCACAAGCAGTGATCCGACAGTTCCAGCCGGGGAAGGTGTCATATTTTTCCGTCCATGCGTCCTGCATGGAGTAAGGATCGTATTTCAGATCCAAAGGTTTGGCGTTTTCAAACCCTGTGGTGAGCCATGCCGGGTCCACAGCATTGTTGAACTTTTGCACATGATCGAAGAAGGTCTGTATCCGCAGGTCGGATACGCCGGCATCCTGCAAAAGTTTGGAAAGAAGATCCTGTGTATCCGAATCTGCTAAATTGGAGTATTCGATTTGCTGAAGGACGGGCTGAGAGGTTTTTTGAGTACAGCCCACTGCCAGAAACGCACCGCAAAAAAGTGCAGCGGAGCAGACAAGAAAAGTTCGACGTTTCAAAAATGGTCACCTCGTTGTGTTTTTCGGAAAGTTTCTTTGAGTGCCGGAGTCTCAACCATAAGCGAAGAGAGCAACGCCATCGGTCTTATAACGAATGGTATCACAGATAAACAAAGAAAATCAATGACTTCTGTCGTATTTGACCATATATAATGTTGCAGTGTCCATATCCCATACGGCTAACGCCCATTGGGGGAAAGACAATGCGGCAGTTTTCTGAACGATTTTCTTCATGTCGGACACAACAGGAGTATACCCAAGTTGGAATAAGAATTTTCCGTTTTTTTCCGAATGGAAGGTTCAAATCGCTTTCCAGATAGACGGAGGATACCAACTTGCGAAGCGCGGCACGGCAATCCCATAGATTCCCCCATGATGCAGTGGAAGCTTGAAGAAAAGCTTCGCCCACATTATAATAGGCCGTAATCGTGATGTGCGTGAGGCTTTCCTCTGTATAAGATTTGTAGAGCCATGAAGATCCATATAGCATCTTTTCCAGACCGATTTCACAGAGATAATGCTGCTCTTCTGAGATGTGTTTCTTCTTTTTTATACATTCTTTCACTTGTATAATGCCGGGCAGATGTTCTTCGGCGGGGCTTCTTCCAAGGCAACACCAAGACCCACACGATTGTGTCGTGTGGGTCTTGGTGTCTTATGGGTCGAGAGAACAGGAACTGTTCTCAATTATTCATTGCTGCACGAAGCTGTTCGTTTGCTTCTTCAACTTTCAGACGAGACAGAATGAAGGTGATGATGGCATCCAGAGCAAACGGAATCACCAGATACATGATCTTCAGCATCGAGATGCAGGATTCGGGCTGGACAGCCAGCGCACTATCGAAATGGCTTGCTGCCAGCAGCCAGCCGGTGATGGCAGTACCCAGACCGCCGCCCAGCTTCACACCGAGAGAAGTGCAGGAGTACATCGTGCCATCCACGCGCTTATGCTTCGTCAGCCAAGTATATTCAGAGCAAGCAGCAATCGCAGCGTTCATATCGCCCTGCCAAGGACCCTGACCAAGAGCTGCGACTGCAGTAAAGAGCAGCATCAAGGTCACATTGCCGCTGCCCATGTAACCGGCTACAGCAACCAGTGCACGAGAAATCGTTGCCAGAGTATAGCTCATTACATTCAGCTTATACATTCCATTCCACTTTGCAACCAAGGTCGGGGTGAACACCAGTGCGATGATCAGAGGAATGTTGATTGCCCAAGAGAATACACCGAACAGATTCTGGTTGCCAAGGATGTAGGTTGCATAGTAGGTGCCCATGCTGATCATGGCACCGTAGATCTGCTGCAAAATGTAGGTGACGCAAATCATCATATAATATTTGTTACCAGCAAGCAGCTTTGCAGCCTGAACCAGATTGTACTTTTCGTCCTGCTCGATTTCCTTTTTGTCGGTGGTATCCACCAATTCGCCTTCCGGCAGTTCCTTCACGGAGAAAACGGAGAGGGTGTTGACAAGCAGACCGATGATGGCGTAGATGATTGCAACAGTGCGCCAACCGGCAGCACCACCGCCCAATGCCGTAACAGCACCCAGCGTGATGGACTGGATGAGCAGGCTGGTGGCAAAGGCGAACATGAAACGCCAAGAACCCATCTCGACCTGTTCGGCACTGTTCTTCGTGATGAGAGCAGTCAGTGCAGAGTAAGCAATGTTGTTGGCAGTGTAGAATACAGCGTTCAGCAGAGTATATGCGATCAGGAACCATGCGTACTGTGCAAACTGTCCCAGATTGGTCGGGATGGCGAAAATTGCCACCAGCGTAATGGCACAGCCAATGTAGCCGTACAGCATCCAAGGACGGGCTTTGCCCATCTTAGAATGCGTTTTGTCAATCAAAGAACCAAAGAAAATGTCCGTCACACCGTCCAGCAGTTTGGAAACTGCAATCAGAGTGCCGACAATACCGGGGTTCAGGCCAACGGTGTTGGTCAGATAGATCATGACGAAGGAGGACAGGAATGCATACACCACGTTGCCTGCAATATCGCCTGAACCATAGCCGACTTTATTATACCACTTTAGATAACGCTTCTCAGTCATTGTGCTTTCTCCCATCTTGCTTGTTTTGTGTGGGCGCGACCAATCTGCTGCGCACTTCAGACTGGAATTCTCATTACGCAAGTTACCCAAATCTCTTGCGTTTCGTCTGAAAATATTATAGAATCTAATGGAACGAAAAGATATAGACAAGATGGAACAAAATATGCACAAAATCAAAGAGTTTGTAATTTTTTGATAGAACATTTCTCAAATCACTGTAAAATCTCTGAAGATGAGGAGGACGCAGGGATGTATTTCAACTCAGGATATTTGAACAACTCCCGTTTGGATTTCAAAGACTACTCAAAGCCGCTGGTCGTAGGCAGTTGTGGCACTTATCGCTTGAAAAAACGCCCTAAGCTACCTACTTTTTGGGCAAAGGGTCGCAGAGACTATCAAATCCTCTATGTGGCATCTGGTAAAGCACACTTCTGGTTCGATGGTGTTGAGGAAGTGGTGACTTCTGGACACATGGTGCTTTACCAGCCTAAAGAAGTCCAGAAGTATGTTTATTATGTAGAAGATCACCCAGAGGTGTTCTGGATTCATTTTACAGGATACGATGTCAAAAACATCCTGAACTATCACGGAATACCATTGGACAAGCACGTTTTTTACAGCGGCACACTGCCGGACTACAAAATGCTGTTCCGAAAGATCATCCGGGAACTGCAACAATGTGAATATGGCTATGAAGACTATATTGCTTCTCTCTTCAACATCATTCTGCTTTTAGTAAGCAGGCAACAGCAGGAAAGCGAGAAAACAACTACAAGCATCCCCGAAGAAATCGAAGCCGCCGCTGCCTACTTTAACGAGAATTATAATACAAAGGTCAGTGTGGACGATTACGCAGAATCGCTGCATATCAGTACGAACTGGTTTATCCGTAATTTTAAGCAGTATATGAAAATAAGCCCTGCACAATACATCCTGTCCCTTCGGATGGTAAATGCACAAAGCTTATTGGAGAACACCGAATACAATATTGGAGAAATTGCAGAGATCGTAGGGTATGATAACCCACTCTATTTTAGCCGGGTATTCAAGAAAGAGTATGGTGTCAGTCCGGCACAGTACCGAAAGAATCTGGAAGAATCTACTGAAAAATGAGAAAGATTCCATAGTATTCTTTGCCAGATTGCAATAATAGACAGCAGTGTAATCAATGCAGAGTGCTTCCAGAAGTTTTTGGTCACGTTCCAAAAGCTCCTGCGGCGAAAGCTGATTGTCTGGTCGTTCTTTCATGTGTGCGCCCCTTTTGCGTTGAACCACGGTTTCAGAAAAATAGATAGTCATTTCATATTATAGAGGATATAAGGCCGGAATCCTATGGACAGGATAAAACAAAATATGCACAAAATCGAAGACTTTACCTGAAAACGCAGCCGTTCAGTCGAACACACGCTATGCTCGCAGATACGAGCAGAAAAGGGTCTGCCAAGTAGTTTGCTTCACAGAAAGAATAAAAGCAGGTTCACAAATTATTGGGTACAATTTTTTGATAATGTAAAGTCACTGGCCCATCAAGAGTACCTTGATTAGGAGAAAACTGTATGCTACAATAAAAGTGCTAAAGGACATCGTTATAAACAGTCGCCTTAGAAACAGGCATACGCAGTGTAGTTGGCTATAATTGAGAATGAAGGGGATCAACGGTCGTGGAATATCAAATTGAACAAGGAACGGTCCTCTATGGAATGCGGTCTTCAAAGTATCCATCCGGTCCCTGCTATGGAATCATCATCAATGCACGGTGCGATATCGCACAGCACAAAATTTCCAAGTATTATTATTTGACTGCCGTGGATGCGCAGGCATGGTTTTCTTCCAAGTATGGTTATACCCTCGTATACGGTAAGATGATTGAGGACAAACGTAGAGATATTTGTAACAAAGCAAAAGAACTGGAACTTGATGGGCAATCTCTCTTATCCTTTTCTGCGGAAAACTGCGCAACTGTTCTCCAAGATGCAGAGCGGCAGTTTGCGGGAAATAAAAGATCAGTAAATAAGTTGATTTCCCTGCGTTCTTCAATTGATCAATATCGGAAAATTGCACAGATCGAAGCAGATGATCTCAACCGCAAAGAAGCCATCAAATCAAATAGAAAAGAGGCGGTTCACTATCTCAAAGAAATCGATTCCGGGAAGCTCCATCATTATTATTTTTTGCCGCAGGCTGCATACTTAGATAATGAGATCAAATCCAAAGGTCTGATTGTTGATCTACTGGAAATCGAAAGCCTTACTCTGAAGGACGCCCAAAAAATTGCCAATCCTTTGGCAGAAGGAATTCTCTATCAAGATCTGCCGCCCCTCCCCACTATAGAAGAATTGAGTCAAGTCAACGAATTCGATGCTCTCCGAGAGCGTTTTAAAGAACGGCTCCGCTTGGAAAAAACGTTCTGGCTAAAAGACAGCTCCGACTTTGTGCAAATTGAGGGAACGATAAAATCTCCATGGTGCGAGCATTTGATGCAACGTTTTTCAAATGTATTTATTCGGATTGGGCTTGACAATCCCAGCGAGGACGACTACAATACTTTGATCGATGGTTGTTGTCTGGAGGAATGATTTTGAACTATTTGTTGTTCGATGAATATGCAATTTCTACCTATGTAAGCGAAAATCGCTTGCAGAGCATTGAATATCCCGAAGGTGCAAAATTTATAGAGCATTTGCACAGGCAACATTCTTCCGAAATCTTTTGCAATACCAAAATTGAGTATACAAAAGACGGCATTCTCTTTGTGGGACGGAAGAAGCAACAGCCCGTGGCAGCTGATGCGGGAAAACACATCTTTTGTATTGATCTGACCTCTTGTGCACTTTTGCAAGAGGAAACCAATCCTGCACGTCTTTTAACCGTTGTGCAGCGTGCATTTCGACTTACTTTAAAAATTTGGAACAACTATCCTTTTACTTTCTCTGAGCGAGTCAACGGAACCAAATCCATTCTTTTCCCTTTTTCAATCACTGACCGCCATCGATTGGTAATCGAGCGCTCCTGTTCCGTATCAAGACTTGAAAACCGCGATTTATCGTTTCCGCTGCTTGCCTATAAATACAATGCTGATGAACCGGGGCAAATGGCAGATGTTGTGCACACCGAGGTGCTACGCAACGCAGGAGAAGCGTATCTTGAAGTAAGGTACTTGTTACAAACTCAAATCGAAACGGCACTTTCTGCGCCTTCAAACGAAACTGCGGATGTACCGCTGGGGCATATTAAAACAGTGGCAGAAGTGGATCGCAAAGACTTTGTTTTTTGGCCTTACGAATATCAACTCCACCAGCTTACAGAAACGCAAAAAAAGGTTGTAGAATACGAGTCTTTGAACTCACCCCTTCGGGTAGACGGCGCTGCGGGAACCGGCAAAACGATTTCCCTTATCCTGCGTGCATACCGTCTTTTAACGTTACACCATGAACAAGATATTGCATTTCGCATTCTATTTTTTGCACATAGTGAATCTACTTCTCAGAGAAATCAGGAATTCTTTGGACTATATCCAGACAGTCAGTATTATTTGAATCCGGAGTCCAAGCAAACGATTCAGTTCATCACGCTTTTTTCTTTTTGCAAGACATTTGCGCACATCGATGATACAGCGGTCGTGGAGAACAATGCCGCCGATGCAAAAACGTATCAGCTGATGTTGATTGACGAAGTAGTAACAAAAGCCCTTAAAAGCAACCGAATCAAAACATATCGTCCTTTGATCAGTTCTGATGTAGCTACTCTATTCGATCCGAAAGTTACCGACCGGGCCACCTTGGTCAATATGCTTCAGCACGAATTCAGTGTTCAGATAAAAGGGCGGACCGACTGTTCCATCGAAAGTTATCTGGAACTTGAAGCACTTCCCAATGGGATTCCGTGTAAAACAAAACCTGAAAAAGAACTTATTTTTTCACTGTTCAACGACTATCAGGATATGCTACAGGCCCAAGGTTCTTTTGACGTGGATGACGTAACAATCGAGGCTATTTCCCGCTTAAATGCTCCTTTTTGGAGAAGAAAGCGTCAAACCGCTGGATACGATTATATTATGGCAGATGAAATGCACCTGTTTAATCTCAATGAACAAAGTGTTTTTCATTTTCTGAGTAAAGATCTTTCCTCAAAAGACATTCCTATCTGCTTTGCATTAGATTACAC
>ENA-OZGA01000436-OZGA01000436.1-human-gut-metagenome-genome-assembly--contig:-NODE-436-length-18636-cov-5.021581_pt1 | contig 18636 bp, 19 predicted proteins | sample MGYA00245112_ERZ653649 | MGnify/ENA primary metagenome ERZ653649 (study PRJEB26926, sample SAMN06165071) | human gut metagenome | biome: ENVO:00009003; feature: ENVO:2100002; material: ENVO:00002003...
GTATACAAAATTATCATACATGAAACGTTGTATACGTATATGGAACACATCGTCATTCTTCGCTTTCGCGATACTCCTTAATCCGGTCCAGAACAGCCTGCTTATGCTTCGGCGATAAGAATTGGAGATGTACAGGCAGGACTGCGATACCACCATCTTCGGCTTTGCCTAATTGTATTTCACGCCAGTCGTTGGATATTTCAAATATATCTTTATAAGACAGGAAGACGAAGTAACGATCACGGTGGATGAGGGATTCAAAAAATTCAGGAATCGACACGAATTGCCGTTGGACGACGATTCCTTTCTTGCATACATAGCAGACAGGATCTCCTTGCCGGTCAATTCGCCAAAGGCAAAAGGCTAGAATGATGACGTTATCTGCCTTGGCCAGTAGAGAAGTTTCATGGAGCATGACCCAAAAGAAATACCCTCCTAAAAGAATGAACATAATCTGCATGGCTACAGACACGACCTTGGAGTTGCTATATACTACTTCTACCGTACCGCTCGGGAAACGCTGGGGAACATCCTTTGTCGTCATCGTGATTCCTCCTTTTCTTCTTTTCTTATTATATCATATCTGTGGAAGAGGGTATGGTATAATAGAAGTATACGATTTCATAGAAGGAGATAGTCCCATGGATTTTAAGCATCAGTCCCTGCAGACCCAGGTATATAAGACACTAAAGAAGCGTCTGTTAGATCAATACTATGCCAATGGCCAGATTCTGACGGAACGAAAGCTGGCTGATGAATTGCAGACGAGCCGCACACCGGTACGACGTGCTGTTTTACAACTTCAAAAGGAAGGCTGGGTAGAATATCTGCCAAAACGGGGCATTCTGGTCAAGAGTCTGGATATGAAGGACTTGAAAAACATATTCCAGATCCGAACAGCCCTGGAAACGATGGCTGTCCAATTGGCATGCTATCACATTTCCCGGGATCAGTTGGAGCTGCTCAAGAAAACGGTAGACCAGCAAATCGAAAAATATTGCCATAGTCATGCCGATCCGGATTATCAGGAGTTCATCCGCTTCGATACGGAATTCCACAATACGATCATCGAGTCGAGCGGCAACCTCATGCTACGAACTCTTATCGAAGAGATGCGTGATAAAATCAAGCGGACAGGTATCAATTCACTCTACAGTCGACTTAGCCGCTGTGCCGAAGCTGCCGAAGAACACAAGCGCATTGTCGATGCCATCGAATCAGGCGACGTACATGCAGCAACGGAAGTCATGCATCATCACCTGGCACTCTGTTACACGACGGCTCACGATTATATTTTGAGGCAAGGGCCTCCGGCCATGCAGGCACATGACGATGAACGTCCTGGTACATCTCCCCTTTTATCGGCTACATCATTTCAAGCAAAGGATGAACTTCTGCAATGAACGGAAACGAGATGAAAAGAGTTGCCGCGTCTTTGGGCATCATGGTAACAGGCATCGCACCATGCCCACTGCCTCAGCCGAAAACGCGAGAAGACATCTGCCCGCTGGCAGCAGGCCAGGGGGACGAACGTTTCCACCCGGAACGGCTCCTGCCAGGCTGCCGCTCTGCCGTAGTTTGCCTCTTTCCCTATAGCCCGGCAACAGAAGGAAATGTAGCGGCATACTGCCAGATTGTCGATTACCATCTTGTAGTACCCCATTATTTACAGAAAATTGCCGGGTATCTCGCTGCGGCCGGTGGACAGCAGTACTGTCTCTGCGATACATCTCCTCTGACAGAACGGCTTCTTGCCGTAGAAGCCGGCCTTGGTTTCATAGGAGATAATCACTGCCTCATTAACGAACAATACGGATCATATTGCTTTATAGGGGCCGTTCTGACGACACTTTCCCTTGAACCAGATAAACCAATACAAAAAGAATGCCTTCATTGTGGAAACTGCTATGCCGCTTGTCCTGGCCAATGCCTTCGTAAGGACGCCTATGATTACAGGCGCTGCAAATCCTATATAACGCAAAAAAAAGGAGACCTTACAGCAAGAGAAGAGGCCATCCTTACAAAGACGTCCCTTATCTTCGGGTGCGATGAATGCCAACGCCATTGTCCTCATAACAGCCACGTAGCTCCTACAACTATTGCGGAATTTCATCCCATCTTGACGACACTATACCGTCAGGACATAGACGGGCTGACAAACCGCCAATTCAAAGAACAGTTTGGGAACTATGCTTTTTCATGGCGGGGCAAAAAAATTCTCCTCCGAAATATGGATATAGTAGAGAAAGCACAAAAATAAGACGGATCTCCTCTCTTTAGAGGGAATCCGTCTTTTAGTTCTTACGCATCATCGGATGTGTCGAGATTGGCAAATAACGTAAATTCACTGCGGAAGTACAGCTTGATTGTCGCCGTAGCACCATTACGATGCTTTGCCACAATAAGTTCTGTAATATGGGGAATCTCTGATTCCTTATTGTAGTAGTCATCACGATAGAGGAAGGAAACGATATCGGCATCCTGTTCCAACGCCCCTGATTCTCGAAGGTCACTCAGCATAGGCCGCTTGTCCTGCCGGCTTTCGACACTTCGACTCAGCTGAGAAAGGGCAATGAGAGGCACGTTCAGCTCACGGGCTAACGCCTTGAGAGAACGAGATATTTCAGAAATTTCCTGTTGCCGGCTTTCCGAATTTCGTCCCTGCATGAGCTGTAAATAGTCAACGATGATGAGGTCGAGACCATGCTCTGATTTTAGGCGACGCGCTTTAGAGCGCATTTCCTGCACAGAAATACCGGGCGTATCATCGATATAAATAGGCGATTGGTATAAAGCTTCGCAACTCTGAAAGAGTTTATCCCATTCTTCATCGCTTTCTATCTGGCCAGTTCTAAGCTTTTGTGAATTAATGTGAGCTAACTGACACATCAAGCGCTGAACGAGCTGCTCCTTACTCATTTCCAGCGAGAAGAAAGCCACACTTTTCCCCAGCTTTACGCCTACGTTCTGGGCAATATTCAACGTAAAGGCCGTCTTCCCCATACTAGGACGGGCCGCAATGAGAATCAAATCGGACGGCTGCAAGCCTGACGTAAGAGAATCAAGATCACGAAACCCCGTAGAGAGTCCCGTCAAGGATTCCTTGTTTTCATGGAGCTTCGTAATCTTATCCAGCGCCTTATCGACAATAGCTGATACGGGAGAAAAATCACCATTGCGTTGGTTTTCAGCAAGATGAAATATTTTCCGTTCTGCATCATCAATGAGTTCTTCAGCATTTTTTCCGCCGTCATATGCTTCTGTCGTCAAGTCATTACATGTAGTAATGAGATTACGCGTCATCGCTTTATCTTTGACGATATTGGAATGATACTCGATATTGGCCGCAGTCGCCACGAGATTAGGAAGACTCATGACATATTCCAATCCGCCTGCTGCATCGAGTTTCTTCATACGCCGCAACTCTTCCGGGAGCGTAATCAAATCAATTTCCCGATTATCATGATGGATGTGTTCCATGGCTTCAAAGATAACGCGATGTACATCGCGATAAAAATCTTCAGCCCGAAGTACCTCCATGGCGGAAATAACGGCATTGTGATCCAGCATCATGGCTCCGAGTACAGCCTGTTCAGCCTCTACGTTTTGTGGAGGAATACGTTGTTCCATCAAATGATCTCTCCTAGTGAATAAGCATGATATTGAGGACATCCTCAATTTTTTCTGCTTCGTGAATATCTAACTGTAAATGATGATCTGGAATATCCCGGCCGTTTTCTTTCGGTATAATAATCCCTTTCATGCCGGACTGACGGGCTCCATAAGCCTTTTCAAAGACACCGCCTACAGGTTTTACCAAACCTTGCACGGAAATTTCCCCAGTCACGGCCATATCCTGCCGTACTGGTGTATCGGTCAATGCAGAAATAAGAGCCGTCGTAATGGCACAGCCTGCGGAAGGACCATCGATTGCCCCGCCACCCACAAAATTCAGGTTGATGTCGTAATCAGACAATTCCTTGCCGGTAACGCGGCGCACGACGGCACAAGCGTTGAACATGGAATCCTTGGCCATAGAACCTGCCGTATCATTGAAGCGGAAATAGCCTTTTCCTGCGTTTCTCGTCGGGAAAGCCACTGCTTCAACTTCAATGGCCGAGCCAAGAAATCCGGCCACACCCAGCCCAAACACACGCCCTATGACAGGCTTCGACGAGGCCTTATCGAGGCTATACGGAACGAGACGGCTAATCTGAGCAACGCGCTGTATGCTCTCCTTCGTAATGACAATGTCATCTTTTGAGCCTTTACGGAATACGGCAAGGCCGTACGCATCGGCTAGGATATTGACCGCCTTTCGTCCTTCAATCGTGAAGGTGCTGATGAGTTCAGCAGTCCCCTCTTCCAAAGCAGCACCGAGCGCAACGGCACCATTTTTGACGATGCGTTGAATATCTTCCGGTACAAGCGGTTCAAAATAGATTTCAGCACAGCGTGAACGGATAGCCGGATTGATTTCAGATGGATTCCGCGTCGTCGCTCCAATGAGAACAAAATCTGCTGGTGCGCCTTCGGCAAAGAGTTTCCGGATGTATTGTGGTATATGTGGGTCACTTTCATCGTAATAGGCCGATTCAAAGAAAACCCGTTTGTCTTCCAAAACCTTTAATAGCTTGTTCAGCAACATCGGATCCATTTCACCGATTTCATCAATGAAAAGAATGCCCCCATGGGCTTCTGTTACAAGTCCCGTCTTGGGTTCAGGAATACCTGTATCAGCCAGATCATGATGAGCTCCCTGATAGATAGGGTCATGGACAGAACCGATAAGTGGATTCGTCATGTCCCGTGAATCCCATCTCAAAGTAGCCCCATCGGTTTCAACAAATGGGGCATCTTGTGAAAACGGCGTAAAAGGCAACTTTTTAGCTTCTTCCAGTATAATACGGGCTGCCGTGGTCTTTCCCACACCTGGCGGGCCATACAGCAGTACATGCTGCGGATACACAGAAGAAAGCTTGCTCTGCATAGCTTCTATGGCTCTGTCCTGACCAATAATGGCTGACAACGTCTTGGGCCGGACTCGTTGCATGACCGATTCCGTAAGGTGGATCGTATCGAGATGGTTCAGATCATCGAGTTTCTTTTTCGTCTGCGGCGTTTCTACATCATGGAGTTCTTCCTTGATGAGCTGCATCTTGATTTCCTGTACATATTCCTGCTGTTTTTCGTCCATGCGCTGGGCTATTTTTTTCTCCAGTCGTTCTTCCACAGCCTGACGAGCCAACATTTCTGCCAGGACGCTTTCCAAGTCGTTAAGGACATCAATGACCTCATCATCGCCAGGGATTTTATCGTACGAAGCATTTTCATAAATCAGCCGTTGGAGACCTACGAGGCGCTGGCGAGGATTTTCAGAATAAATATACGAAAGAGCCGAATACTTACTAGCCCGAAGGACCATCTTTTCCGGGCCAATCAAGCTGGTAAACGCACCGTACAGCACATTGACCTGACGGCGCAGTTCTTCTTCCGCCGTTGGTTCCAAGTATTTTCGACGATCCAGTAATTTTTCCAAGAGTTCTTTCATGAAGTACCTCGAATTATTCTTCGACGACGTGTACCTTTATTTCACTTGTAATCGTCGGATGGACATGGATGATAACCGTATAGGTTCCCGGCGCCTTAATCGGCGTCTTTAATTCGACCTTCTTCTTATCCAGGTCAAGATTATACTGCTTCTTTGCAGCATCGCTGATATTTTTACCCGTAACGGTACCGAAAATTTTTCCACCTTCACCGACGCGGACGGGAATAGTCAGTTCGACCTTTTTGAGCTGACTTGCCAGGATGACAGCTTCATCAGAGGCTACCTGCGCTTTATGGACAGCTGCCGCCTGTTTCTGCTTTGCATCATTAATATTTTCAGAAGTACCAGGAGCGGCGAGTTTACGAGCCAATAAGTAATTGCGGCCATACCCATCGGATACTTCGACGATATCACCTTTCTTACCTAATTTTTTTACATCTTGCAATAAAATGACTTTCATTTATGTACATCCCCTTTATGTAATATTTCATGGATAGCGTCCATGACTTCTCCTTTGGCAGCTTCCATGGTCTTTCCCTTGAGCTGGGCACCGGCCACCGTACGATGACCGCCACCACCTAAGGCTTCCATGATGAGCTGCACGTTAATATCGCCTTTGGAGCGGGCACTGACACCTATGGCATTTCCCTCAGGCAATTCAAAAAAGGTAAAGCTAGCTTCAATGTTAGTAATGGTGACAAGCATATCTGCCACCTGGGCCGCAATGATAGGCGCATTGGGCACATCCTTCGGGCAGCTGGCCATGGCGATTCCATCGGTGACAACAGCTTCCGATAAAAGTCGGGATTTCAATTTAACAGAATCGAAATCTGAACTGAAAAGCTCCCTGACAATAGACGGATCAGCACCGCTACGTCTTAAATACGACGCCGCATCGAATGTCCGGACCCCGGTCTGGATAGAAAAGTTCTTCGTATCAACGACAATCCCTGCATAGAGAGCTGTCGCTTCGATTTTCTGCAAATTAATTTCTTCATCATAATATTGCAGAAGCTCTGTGACGAGCTCACTCGTCGACGAACTCGATGTTTCTGTATAGATGAGAAGCGGTTTTTCGATGAAATCAGGACTACGACGATGATGGTCGATGACGACGCGCCGTTCTGTCATGGGAAGGAGCTTCGGATCGACAGTCATATAAGGCCGACTCGTATCGACGATAAAGAGCAAGGTCTGTTCATTACAGATAAGTTCTGCATTTTCTGCACTAATCATCAAATCTTCAAATTCAGGGATATGACGAATCTGTTCTTCAATCTTACGAATCGCATCAGTTTGTTCACTTATGACGATATGACAAGGTTTGCCAGCAACGCGGGCCATGTGGGCAATGCCTATAGCAGCACCGATGCTATCATAATCTTCCCGCTCGTGTCCCATGACGAGAACGAGATCGCTCGCATCGACAAGCTCACGGATAGCCTGGGAGACGACGCGGGCCCGGACACGCGTATTCTTTTCGACAGAACGTGTCTTACCTCCATAAAAATGGGCTGTCCCATCTTCTTCGTATACGACGACCTGATCGCCGCCACGGCCGAGAGCCAGGTCGAGGCCAGACCGTGCTTTATCGGCAAGTTCATTGAAATCCGAAGTCCCTGACGTAATGACATCTTCCGGAAAAGCGGCAACACCCATGCTAATCGTAACGGGAATGAGGTTTGCCGTATGGATGGAACGAATTTTTTCAAGGAAGGAAAAGTTTTCTTCTTTTAATTCATTCAAGGCTTCCCGGCTCAGGCAGGCAATGTAGTTTTCATTGCCGTAAGAACGGATAAAGGCTTTGTGACTCGTCAAGGCATCGATGAGGCAGTTATTGACGTTGGCCCACAACGTAGCCTGTTGAACGGCTGTCATGCCCTTGCTGACTTCTTCCATATTATCGATGGCAATGTCACAAAAGACAGGCATAGCTGCCAGACAATTGAGTTTCTGTTTTTCTGTTTCCGTAATATCTTCAAAGTATAAGATCAAATAATTGTCGTCATCTGAATCTTCCGTCTGAAGATACTTGTAGACGACGCGGTAATACCGTTGGCCGATATGTTCAAAAAAGTAGCCGAACTTGCCCCAGAACTTATCAATATTTAAATTGGGCATAATGTAATCCAACCGCTGATCATCACCAATATCGCCGACCCAGTCGCGGAATACGCTGTTAGCCCAGCATAAGCTCGACTCCATATCGACAATCGCAATGCCGATGGGCAGGTTCTGTACCGCATAGCTCGATGCCTGATCAACACTTTGGGAAATTTCGTCAAAGAGCTGACTGATTTCTTTATTTCGTTCATTATCGGTCTTGTGCCGGAGTACATAGATGCCACCAATAACGATGAACGCTAACAGGGCAATGACCCAGTTGAAAAACGCAATAATGAGCAACAAGAATAAGATGATGAGAAAATACACCTCTTCATTGCGGTTAGACAAGGCTTTTTTAAACATCAACCCACCTCCTTCATTTATGGAGCTTCTCTCTTCTTGCGATAGCGAAGGAGCATATCAAAGAGCCCTAAGAGAAACGCTACCATTTGGAACATGGGGACAAAGAATAATATCACCACCACCAGAGCCTGCGTCGAAGAACGCATACGGAATCGCTGCCCCAGAAAATAAAGGCAAAACGCAATGCCTTCGATGATGATAAAGAAATACGCAATTTGTTCCACGTTTAGACCGACTATGTTCAACCAATCAAGATGACGAGTCGTACCCCAATATTTCATGACCATAGCCAGTACATATAAGTATACCATAGACCTGGGGATTTCCCAAAGTCGAATCGGCAAAAAGGGGCGGATAGAAAGGCCTAGCCGCATCAGAATGGCTTGAGAAATTCGGATGTTCAAGTAGGCAATGACCCCCATGGACATACAGAAAATGATGGGAATAAGAACGGGAATGGTCTGTTTCATCATGTCAACCTGCTGCCGTACAGCAATAGTTTCCGCTGACCAGGCATTGGTATCCACATATTCCTTGAGCATCAGATCCAGAGCCTGATTAATCGTATCGGGAATCAGCGTAAAGACATTGATGCCTGTAAAAATATAGGACAAGACGCCTGTAATGATGGCTACGGCAATGACGGCACCCGTCATGCCGGCTAACAGGGTAAATGGTGACATGCCGTCGTGAAATCCCTTACCAAGGGCAAGTCCAATGGCGCAAGCTACTACAATCTGCACGCCTGCACTCAGGGGATCCATGAAAAGACCTAGCAATATGCCGGCCACAATACCCGTAAGGGCGGCCTGGCGCAAACCGAAGCGCATGTAAATAACGGCAACAGGAATGGGCATAAGAAAATAACCTAGAACAGAAAAAAACGGCACATACGTGCTGAGAAGAGCCAGACCGATCAAGATGGCTGCAAAAATGCCAGCTGTCGTCATGGGAACTGCACTTCTCGGCTCCATGGGCGTTCAACTCCTTCCACCATAGAAAATCGCTAATAAGGACAGCGGAGGCAAAAATACCCCCGCTGTACAGACGTTCAATTTGTATTATACTTCCATGATAATCGGTAAAATCATGGGACGGCGTCTCGTCTTTTCATAGAGATACCGGCTCAAGGTATCGCGAACCTGGGACTTGATGACCGCCCATTCGCGAATGTTTCCTGCTTCACATCGTTCCAGTACGGCTGCTACCTTTTCATGGGCTTCCCGCATGAGTTCTTCTGAATCACGGACATAAACGAAGCCACGTGATACGATGTCAGGACCAGCTAAAGCATGACTCGTCCCCTTTGCCAGAGTCATGACGACGATGACGACGCCTTCCATTGCTAATTGCTGACGATCGCGAATGACGATATTGCCAACGTCACCGACGCCCAATCCGTCGACAAATACGCGACCAGCATTGACATGGCCTGTCTTGTGACCGGAACGGCTAGAAAATTCAAAAATTTGTCCATTATCGCCGATGAGGACGTGGTCCTTGGCAACGCCCATCTGTACGGCTAAATCACCATGTTTGCGAAGCATGCGATATTCGCCGTGAACAGGGATGAAATACTTTGGTTTAATGAGGCTGAGCATGATTTTCAGCTCTTCCTGGCTCGCATGGCCCGATACGTGCATCATCTTATCACGACCGGCAACGACAGTAGCACCCAGTTTCATGAGATTATCAATGGTACGGCCTACGCCCGTTTCATTGCCAGGAATAGGTGTAGCTGAGATGATGACCGTATCACCTGGCATAATGCTCACGTTGCGGTGGTTGTTCGATGCCATCCGTGACAAACCCGCCATTGGTTCGCCCTGACTACCTGTCGTCAAAATCAACACCTGATCCGCTGGATAGCGATTCAGTTCGTCCGGTTCGATGAGGACGCCTTCAGGCACTTCGAGATAGCCTAATTCGATGGCTATCTGCACGTTGTTTACCATACTACGGCCTAGAACAGTCACTTTGCGTTTAAAAAGGACTGCCGTATTGATGGCCTGCTGGATACGCGAAATGTTCGATGCGAATGTCGCCAGGATGATACGCCCCTTTGCTTCGGCAAAGGCCTTTTTGAAGGCTACGCTCACCGTCGTTTCCGATTGTGTAAAGCCCGGCCGTTCGGCATTCGTACTATCCGACATGAGCAAGAGTACACCACGACGGCCTAAATCGGCAAATTTGTGGATATCCAGGGGAAGTCCGTCGACAGGTGTCCAGTCCATCTTGAAGTCCCCTGTATGGACGACCGTACCGACAGGTGTCCGGAAATACAAGGCACTAGCATCCGGAATGGAGTGATTCGTATGGATAAAACCGACTTTCATGCAACCGATCTGCACTTCATCACCATGATGGACTTCGTGGAGAGAGTAATTGGATATGTGATTTTCCTTTAATTTTCCTTCAATGAGGCCACAGACAAGCTTCGTGGCATATACGGGAACGTTTACTTCGTTCAATAAATAGGCTAGGCTACCAATATGGTCTTCATGGCCGTGGGTAATGACGACACCACGGACTTTCTCTTTGTTCTCTATAAGATAACTCATATCGGGAATAACCAGGTCGATGCCGAACATATCGTCATCAGGGAAGGCAAGACCGGCATCGATGACGATGATATCTTCTCCGTACTGAATGACCGTCATGTTCTTACCGATTTCGCCCAGGCCTCCCAAGGGAATTATCTGCAGCTTTTCTTTTTTTGCCAAAATAGATACCTCCTATAACACTTTATTTATCCGCAAGACAAGTTTGTCCTGGTATGGGGCTGCTTATTTCTTCATCTCGTCTGAGCTGGTGCAGGCTTTGCCTTTTCTTTAATATCTTTCGGTACCGAAAGGTCTGCATCTTTCGGAAGTTCCTTCCACGACACGTCAATATTGGCGTCGCTATTTTTGAAGAATGCCTGCAACATGTTGATTTCACGGCTATTCTTAGGCATCTTCTGTTTGGTGTAGTCCAGTGCCACGTCGACGATAGCCTGCATCTGCGGCGTCAGCGGTGCTGACACATTCGTAATGCGCTTCGTCTTAGGATCAATCGTGATAGTTGCTTTGAAATCGCCCGTTTCCTGAAGGGCCTTTAAGGCCTTGATAATGACGGCAACGTCGTCTTTCTTTACGCCTTTCCATTCCTTTTCATCGCCAGGCTTATAGAGCTTGGTCATATCATAGACGACGCGATAGCGATTGTCTCCCAGGTCCCGTACGGATTTGACGCCGCTCATGACATTTTCATGGGTCTTAGAAAGGACCTTATCCATATATGGCGCATCAGAATCGAGGGGAAGGGTACGGACAAACCATAGGTTTTCTCCATGGCCAGGGTAATAGGTCAACAAGGCTTTTCCGTCCTGAAGTTGATAAATTGTAAAGGCTGATGGCACATTCTTGACGACAGCCGTTTTCAGAGTCGTATCCATTTTCATTTCATAAGGATATTCCCGGACTTGGGCAACAGATGTCGTTTTTGTCGCACCTACAAAGGGCATATCCAACTGAAAATCGATCATATAGGTTCCTTCAATATGTTGATTGGAATATTGCAGGGCTTCTTTATACGTATCTTCCGGTGTCGCTGCCAAGGCAGCTCCTGAAAAAACACCTAACGTAGCGACACAAAGTGCCAGCTTTTTTACTTTATTTTTAATCATGGAAACACCTCATTTTCTTCAAACAGTCCTGCTTTTTTATATAATCCGTAAAAATGATGGATAGGTCCGTGGCCTTTACCAATAGGTTCGGCATGGCGGATACCATCGAATACGTATTGTTTCGCTTCTGCTACGGCATCGACGAGGGTCATGCCATTGGCAAGATCTGAAGCAATGGCACTCGATAAGGAACATCCCGTTCCGTGGGTACTCGTACTTTCGATACGGATTCCCTTGAAATAGTGGATGTCTGTTCCATCAAAAAGTATGTCTGTGGCGTCTTCTATTCTATGGCCACCTTTAACCAGTACGGCCTTGGCCCCCATGGAAACGATTTCCCGGGCAGCTTCTTCCATTTCCGAAAGAGTCGTAATGGTCTTTCCCGTAAGCACTTCCGCTTCTGGCAAATTTGGCGTCAGTACATCGGCCATGGGAACGAGAACGTCCTTTAAGGTCTGTTCCGCTTTCGGTTGAAGCAACCGATGGCCACTCGTCGCTACCATGACGGGGTCGATAACGATATACGGTGGCTTATACTGAGTCAATTTATCGGCAATGATACGAATCGTTTCCGGTACGCTGACCATGCCGATTTTCACGGCATCAACAGAAATATCTTCAAAAACGGCATCAATCTGATCGCCAATGAGCGCTGGTGTCACATCCATATAACGGCGCACGCCCTGTGTGTTCTGCGAAACGACTGCCGTAATGACATTTAAGGCAAAGCAACCATGGGCACAAAAGGTTTTACAATCAGCTGCTGCCCCGGCACCGCCTGACGGGTCCGTACCAGCAATAGATAACACGTGTTTCATTTATATAACCTCCAACATGACTAGTGTTTACAGGAATACAATACAGGCACACCATCACTTCCGAAACAACATCTGCGCTCCTTGAGGATGGAAAAGCAGTAGGATTTTTCCTTTGCCATACGTGCCGTCGTAGGGATCGTAGTCGATACACAACAGCGCTCCTGTCTTATAGTCAAAAGACGCTCCTGTGATCTTTTTCGTCCAGTCTTCCAAGAAAGGTGAATGGCCGACGATAAGTACGGACTGTGCTAGAGCATCGCTAAGGATTTCTTCGTGAAGCGGCATAAAGTCTCCCTTTTCAATAGCTTCCCACGTCTGGACCGTTGTCGGATGAAGCTGATGCCCCATGATTTCAGCGGTCTCACAAGTCCTTACACTTGGACTCGTCCATAAGCGTAACGTTCCCATGGGCCACCATTGAGCGGCCAGAGATGCCATAGTCATGACGTCAGAACGTCCCTTTTCCGTTAAATGGCGCAATCCATCTTCCTTATCCATAGAATACGGTTCAGCCTTACCATGGCGCATTAAGCATAAGTACATATGGCTATCCTCTCTTATGACCTCATTCTGCAACGTGTTCCAATCCAGTTTCCAAAAGCAGCAACACATGGCGGTCGGCTAACGAATAAAACATGACACGACCGTCACGTCGATTCTGGACTAAGTGAGCATCCCGTAAAATACGGAGCTGGTGAGAAATAGCAGATTGCTCCATAGAAAGGCGTTCCGCCAGGTCATTGACACAAAGTTCACCGTGCATCAAGGCCTGTAAAATTTTCAGACGCGTCACATCTCCCAAAATCTTAAAAATATCTGCCAATGGTTCGATATACTGTTGTGGCACGTGTAAAGGGGAATTCTGATTACCCATATCATTCGATAGGCTCACAATATCCGGCGTCACACTCTTTATCCTCCATCTCTTCAATAAACTCGGTATTCCTCTTTCTTAATAATTCATTATACCATGAATTTTTCTCCCTGTATTTACTATTTTCACTTATTTAGCAAATATTTCAAAAAAGATATAAGATGTACATAATATTTTTATAGATTGTCATTCTAATATAGCATATAATTATAAACGCGTTTTCCCATCGTCACATTCCGTCGTTCCTTCCGTTTCCTTGCGACACTCTCTGCAAAGACCGTATAACTCCAGCCGGTGCCCCAATATATCGAAACCTGTACGGGAAGCCACATTTTTTTCAAACTCGCCCAGCGGGCATGACGAAAGATCCACCTTACGATGACATCGCAGGCATACGAGGACATGGGTGTGGCCAGAAGCTACGAGAGAATACGCCTGTCCCCGTGAATCAGGAAGGATCGTCGTCGTGACGAGCCCCTTTTTAGCAAAGAGATCAAGAATGCGATACACTGTCGAGACGTTAACAGACTCACCTTGATTCCGTAAAACATGGTGCACATCGTCTGCTGTCATGAGGCGGCTTTCCTGAATCAGAACCGTCAACACGAGGCGCCGGGGCCGCGTGTTCTTTAAGTCAAAGTGATGGAAATAGGCTTCATAATCAATAGCGCCATCCCGACCGTTTCCGTTTGTACCTTTCATGGCCGATCTACTCCTTTCAAAGGCCGGTTTGCAGCCAGTCGCAGCTGTTTATATGCGATAACAATAAGAAGTGTTACGACGGCAACGATGGCCGTCACGCCACCAGGAGCCGCATCAATCAGCAAGGAAAAGCCGAGGCCGCCCAATACATCGATAAAGCTGAAGAGAACGGAAAACTGTAAGGTCCGACGGAATCCTTTCTGCAGCTGCAACGCCGTAGCCACAGGCAACGCAATGAGTGATGAAATGACGAGAATGCCGACGACACGAATCGATACGGAAACGGTAGCGGCTACGAGGATGGAAAAAATATAATTGATAGTCTTCGTCTTCACACCGGCCACGCGAGCACCGTCTTCGTCAAAGGTAATGAGGACGAGCTGTGGATAGAGCCATAAAATCAATCCAATCGATATGATGGATAACACGACGACAGACCACACATCACTTTCTGATACCGTAAGGATACTACCGAAGAGGAACGATTCTACATTCGTATGGACAAGGCCGGCACTGATAATGGTGATGGCGATGCCGACAGATAACGACATGACGATAATGAGGACCAATTCTGCATAGCGCCGAAAGGTGTTCCGCAACGCTTCGATAAGGACACCAAAAAAGCTCGTCAGCAGGAAAGCGCTCAAAATAGGATTCGCTTCTAACAGAAGTCCGATTGCAACACCAGCCAATGACGCATGGGCCAGGGAATCACCGATCATGGAATAGCGTCGGAGAACGAGAAAAATCCCAATCATAGGGCAAACCAGAGAAATCAAGACACCTACAATAATAGCATTTTGCATAAATGTATATTCAAACATAGGATTCACTCCCTCTATTTTCCGTTACGTATTCCCGTATATATTCATCAGGTGTACATAAATGGCCCGTTCCGTTGGCAACATGGTACATATAGCGGGAATTACGCATAGCGGCCCGTAAATTATGTTCTACTGTCACAATGGTAATCCCCTTTTCTTCATTGAGTTGCTTAAAGAACGGATACAGCTCGCTTTGCGATTTTACGTCGATTCCTGTAGACGGTTCATCGAGAAGAATCAGGTCCGGATGCGCCATAAGAGCCCGGGCGATAAAGATTTTCTGGCATTGCCCGCCAGATAAATTTCCAATAAGAGCTTCACTATACTCACGCATCTTTACGAGATCCAGATAATGAGAGACGATATGTCTGTCCTTTATCTTCAGGACCTTGCGATAGCTGTTCATGACTTCCCTTACCGTAATCGGAAACTGGCTGTTCAGCGTCTCAAAGCGTTGTGGCACAAAAGTCATGCGATGGAAATCATTGACGATACGCCCTCGGGAAGGTTTGACGAGACCAAGAAGTAATTTGATGAGCGTACTTTTACCAGAACCATTTTCACCAACAATAGAAATATAATCTCCGTCATGGATGGTCAGATTCATATCTTGTAATACATATGGTGTACCCACTTCATAGGCATAATACACATGTGCAACATCAATCATAGAAGTATCCCCTTTCTATCTCTATCGCCAAGTTACTTGACAAGGCGTGTTTTCTATTATATCCTTTTCTTGCACAAATGTAAATGCAAGTCATTTGCATTTACATACTCTAGTTGCAGAAAGGATTTATGCCATGAAAAAACTACTTCTCTTCATTACCATGATAACGATGCTCCTGCTTGCAGGATGCAGTACAGCTCCTGAAAAAACGCCTTTTGCAGAAGGAAAGCTCCCCGTTGCCGTTTCTTTCCATGCTATGGATCAGCTGGCAAAAGCGATTGGCGGCGACTATGTCGATATCCACGTCATCATTCCCGATGGCGAAGAACCTCATGATTTCCAGCCCAAAGCATCTGATTTAACGGCTCTTGCTAAAGCGCGCGTCCTCGTTCTTAATGGCGGCGATCTGGAAAACTGGGCCGAAAAAGCCGTTGCTTCGTCTGGAAACAAAGACCTTCTCGTCGTTACCGCTGCCGATGGGGCCGATCTCATCCACGTCGAAGGCGAAGGCCATGACCATCACCACGATGACCACGGCATCGATCCTCACGTCTGGCTGAGCCCGCAAAACGCCAAAATAGAAGCCCGTCACGTTTGTGACGCCTTCAGCAAAGCTGACCCGGACCATGCCGACAAGTATGAACAGAATTATCAGGCCTTTGCATCCTCTATCGATGAAATGGTAAATGAATATAAAGGGAAATTCGAAAAGACGCAACGAAAATCCTTCGTCACCGGCCACGCCGCCTTTGCTTACCTGGCCCGCGATTTCGGATTGACCCAATACAGCGTCACCGACGTCTTTGCCTCTGGCGAACCTAGTGCCCGCCAGCTAGCTGAATTAACAGAGCAATGCAAAAAAGACGGTATCCATACGGTCTTCATCGAAGAAATGGATAACCCCAAAGTGTCTGAAACACTGGCAAAAGAAATTGGCGCCTCCATTGAAACCATCGACACCATGGAAAGTGGCGATCCTGAAGAGTCCTATCTTACGGCAATGCGCGCAAACCTAGAAAAAATTTATCAATCCCTTCTGTGATACATCACATCGGGGATCAACCTGCTTTGTACCGGAGGCCTGTTGATGTTCAATGCCATTCTTCTCACCTTACAATTTATAATGGATTACAGCATCCTCGCCATGTATATGGTTTTCATCGTACCTTTCATCTTCGTCGTGATGCCATCATCATGGCTAGAAGGTCTCCGTCAGAGCGGCGCTATGCACATTGACAGCATAGTCATCGCCCTGGCGCTCTTACTCATTGTTCCCGCCTTGTTGAGTCGCTTTTCCCTGTTCCAGTCCATCTTACTCTATTTACAGGGCGCCCGTAAAGCAAAAGGCGACGAACTGGCGTACCTGGAACAAGTAACGATACCAGTTCTAAACGCAGCGGCTATCGACAGAGATGCCGTCGTACTGTATATCCAAAACGGGAACCCCCTCAACGCTTATGCCTTTGGCGACCGTCATATCGTCGTGACGAAGGCCCTTCTATCGGCACTGCCACCAAACGAAATCAGCGGCATTATCGCCCATGAAACAGGTCATCTCACCCATCACCATACACAGTGGCCTCTCCTGCGCTATGACATGAATATGGCTCTTACTGTCGTTAACGGCATCTATCGGCTCATCATAGGGGTACTCAACATATTCCGCATCATTCCCATCTTAGGTGTTATTATACGGGTCATAGTATCAATCATCAACCTATGGCTGCGCATAGTAACCTATTCCATAGAACGTCCCTTCCGTCTCATCGCGCTATGTAAAGCCCGACAAGACGAATACGAAGCAGATCGATATGCCTTTACCATCGGCTATGGCGTCGCGCTTCACAACGCTCTGTGGGATCTCTTGCAGTTGGGACTAGGAGAACAGATGGGATTCTTCTCCCGTATCTGGTCGGATCATCCTATGACGCAAAGGCGCATCGAGCGACTGCGGGAACTCATCACAACAGCAGAAGAAACTGCATAAATTGTTTCATTACAATTCGTACAAATAAAAAAAGGCTGTACCAAAAGGATGTTCCGACCCCCAATTGTTAGACCCGAAATCTAACGCGCAGGGGCACTACACCAGTTCCTTTTGCTACAGCCTCTTTTACATCCTTCAAGAAATCCCGCAATGGCGTTCTCTCTCATGAGGCCCTACATCTGACATAAGATACGATGGAGGAATTGTTTTGTCCGTTCTTCCTTAGGATGTTCGAAAATATCTTCTGACGTACCTTCTTCAACGATTTTTCCGCCATCCATAAAAATGACATGCGTAGCCACATCACGGGCAAATTTCATTTCATGCGTAACGACAATCATGGTCGTCCCAGACTTTGCCAGATTACGCATAACTTTCAGGACGTCACCGACCAGTTCCGGATCTAATGCCGACGTCGGTTCATCGAATAAAATGACATCGGGATTGACGGCAATGGCACGGGCAATGCCGACGCGTTGCTGCTGTCCCCCTGAAAGCTGAGACGGATAATACGAAGCCTTGTCAGCCATACCAACCCGTTGCAGCGCGTCCATGGCAATTTTTTCCGCTTCATCCCTCTTGACGCCTCGTCCCGTTGTAAGGCCTAATGTAACATTTTGTAAAACCGTTTTATTGGCAAAAAGATTGTATCCCTGGAAGACAAAAGCCGTCTTTTTTCGGACAAGGGCCACATCCTTCTTCGATGCGTTGTGTAAGTCAAGGGAGAGGTCATCAAGGACCATTGTCCCTTCGTCAGCCCGTTCCAGAAAGTTGAGACATCGGAGAAATGTCGTTTTACCGGAACCACTCGGCCCAAGAATGACGACGACGTCGCCTTTTTCAATATCCATATCGACGCCTCGCAATACCTTTATATTGCCGAAACGTTTATGGACATTTTTAATTGACATAAGCATAGTCATTCATCCTTTCTCTACGCACGCCGGAAGGCACCGACATGGTCTTCTGCAAATTTATAGGCTAATTGGACGATTGTGCAAACGATGATATAGACGAAGAAGACGTCGAGATACGCTTCGATATAATTATAACCAAAAGAAGCTGTCTCTTATA
>ENA-OZGA01000443-OZGA01000443.1-human-gut-metagenome-genome-assembly--contig:-NODE-443-length-18458-cov-5.405423_pt1 | contig 18458 bp, 17 predicted proteins | sample MGYA00245112_ERZ653649 | MGnify/ENA primary metagenome ERZ653649 (study PRJEB26926, sample SAMN06165071) | human gut metagenome | biome: ENVO:00009003; feature: ENVO:2100002; material: ENVO:00002003...
GCTCGGAGATGTGTATAAGAGACAGGTTTTAAGGGAACCTTCGTCGAGCATGGAAACGAGGGTTTCAAAATGGTTTTTCAGGTTTTCACGCTGTTGCGTAATGGACAGAGCCATACCGAAGCCATATTCGCCGTTATCTTCGAAGAGGGAGTCTGCAAAGCATGCGCCTTTGCCGTCTTCGTCAGACGTGAACGGGATGCACGGTAATGCGCCAGCCCAAGCCTGCATACAACCTGCCGGCGTTGCGATGTACATGCGATCACCGTAGAGCTGTGTCAACGCTTTTACATATGTCGTTTCACCGCAACCTGCGCAAGCGCCAGAGAATTCGAGATACGGTTTACGGAACTGGCTGCCTTTTACAGTGTATTTATCGAGAGGAATATCTTTCTTGCTCAAGGTCTGCGCATAATTCCAGTTAGGAGCTTCGCCGAGCTGGGATTCCAACGGTTTGTACTGGAGAGCCTGAACGGGGCAAACCTTGATACACGTACCGCAGTTGTAGCAGTCAAGAGGCGAAACCTGGATACGGAATTCATAATTTTCCAAGCCTTTGCCGATGGCTTTTTTCGTCTTAAACGATTCAGGAGCCGCTTTTGCTTCTTCTGCCGTTACGAGATACGGACGGATAGCAGCGTGTGGGCATACGAGAGAGCACTGGTTACACTGGACGCACTTCGTAATATCCCATTCCGGAACATTGACAGCGACGCCGCGTTTTTCATAGGCCGAGCTACCGACGGAGTATGAACCGTTAACATAGGGCATGAATTCGCTTACAGGGATGTCATCGCCAGCCTGGTTATTGGACGGAATGGCAATCTTTTCAACGAAGTGTGGCAGTACACGGCTGTCTTTTGCATCGACTTTTTCATCAACTGCATCAGCCCAGGAAGCAGGAACATCAATCTTGACAAGGCCATGGACACCACGGTCAACAGCTTCGCAGTTCATATTGACAATCTTTTCGCCCTTCAGGGAGTATGTCTTGACGATAGCTTCTTTCATGTACTTAATGGCATCTTCGATAGGAATGATATTGGCCAGTTTGAAGAATGCCGACTGGAGAACCGTATTCGTACGGTTGCCTAAGCCAATTTCACCAGCAATCTTCGTGGCATCAATCGTATAGAATTCGATGTGTTTCTGAGCAATCTGACGTTTTACACTGGCTTTCAAGTGTGTTTCCAGGCCATCCATATCCCAGTTGCAGTTCAGGAGGAATGTGCCGTGGTCTTTGATTTCACCAACGATATCGTAGTCCGCCATGTACGATTCTTTGTGGCATGCTACAAAGTCGGCATGTTTGACATAATAGGTAGAACGAATGGGAACCGTACCGAAGCGAAGGTGAGATTTTGTGACGCCGCCAGATTTTTTCGTATCATATTCGAAATAAGCCTGTACGTACTGATCTGTGTTATCGCCGATAATCTTGATGGAGTTCTTGTTAGCACCAACCGTACCGTCGGAACCGAAACCCCAGAACTTGCAGCTGATGATGCCCTTGTTTTCCACGTTAAAGGGCAATACTTCCAAGGAATGATGCGTTACATCGTCAGTGATACCTACAGTGAAATGATTCTTCGGCGAATCGCTCATGAGGTTCTTAAATACCGTATAGATCTGAGCCGGCGGAACATCCTTCGACGACAACCCATAACGGCCGCCAATGATCATAGCATCACGATCAGAATTCTGGAAGGCTGTACATACATCTTCATAAAGAGGTTCGCCAAGAGCGCCTGGTTCTTTCGTACGATCCAGGACGACGATGCGTTTGACCGTCTTCGGCAGTGCTTCAAAGAAATGTTTCAGCGAGAACGGACGATAGAGGTGTACTTGGAGGAAACCAAGTTTTTCACCGTTAGCATTCATAGCTTCAATGACTTCCTGAATCGTGCCGCTTACGGAACCCATAGCAATGACGACGTTTTCTGCGTCAGGAGCACCGTAATAATTGAAGAGTTTATACGAACGACCTGTAAATTCACTGATCTTATTCATGTAATCTTCTACAATATCAGGCACCTTGTCATATAAGGAGTTAATAGCTTCGCGGTTCTGGAAGAATACGTCCGGATTGCAGACGCCAGCGCGCATAGTCGGATGATCCGGATTCAATGCTTCATGTTTAAACTTATAGAGAGCGTCGCGATCAAGCAATTTTTCTAATTCTTCATATGGCATGACTTCAACTTTCTGGATTTCATGAGAGGTACGGAACCCATCGAAGAAGTGCATGACTGGTAAGCTGGCTTTAATAGCCGTCAGATGAGCGATACCAGCAAGGTCCATGACTTCCTGAACACTGCCGCTGCTGAGCTGAATCCAGCCCGTATTACGACAGCCCATGACGTCGGAATGATCGCCGAAGATAGATGCCGAATAGCTGCCAACTGTACGGGCCGCTACGTGAAGAACGGCCGGCTTACAGCAGCCAGACAGGCGATGGAGTACAGGAATCATGAGCATCAGGCCCTGAGAGGACGTAAAGGACGTCCCTAAGGAACCGGCTTCTACAACGCCATGTAACGCACCAATGGCACCGGCTTCTGCCTGCATTTCCATAACCCGTACAGGTTGTCCAAAAATGTTTTTCTTGCCTTTCGATGCCCAGACATCGACGTGTTGCGGCATGGGCGAAGACGGAGTAATCGGGAATATCGTAGCAATTTCAGTCAGCGCATACGATACATAAGCGGCGGCTTCGTTGCCGTCCATGGTCTTCATGAGTTTCTTAGTCAACGTAAACATCTCCTTACTAAATACACTACACCACTTAACATATCATAACTTGTACATTAATCGTTTAAACGTTTAATCTATCTACTATCATTATATCAATTCACATTTTTTTTGCAATTCAATTGCAGAAATAGTACTATTAAGTGTATATCGTTGATTTTTTAGCATATATATTGCATTTTAAGCATACCAACGATTCTATCTTATTATTTTTAAAGCAAACGTCGAGACGAGAATTAAAGATAGAAAGGCCATCATAAATCTGTTATACTTAAATCCATAAAAAGAGGTGGCACTATGACGAAAAAATGGCTTATAATGGCAGTAGCCGCAGCAATCATATGTAATACGGCAGGATGTATATCCTCTGGAAGCGAACAAGCTGCCCAAAGCAATCCAACGACAGTTGCGACCACACCGATTTCGGCCGAATCCGAACAATTCCTGACCCAGGGCCTTGCTGCATACGGCAAATTCCAGTACGATTCAGCCATAGCACTATATGACAAAGCTCTCGAGGCCGACAAGGGAAATTACAAAGCTTTGTCAGCCAAGGGAATTGCCCTGGCCATGAAAGGAAATGGATCAAACCTGAACGACGTGGAAAACGGTATCTCCTTGATTCGCAGCGCACTGGAAATGAATCCCCAATACGTTCCCACCTATTATGACCTTGCCTTGGCACTAAAAATCCATGGTGACGGCGATGAAGCCATCAAATGGTTCCAAAAGGTTATTGATAAAGAACCAAATAATACATGGAGCTATTACGGCATCGCCACGATATATGGTGACCGTGGCGATGTCGATAAGGCCGTACCGTATTTACGGAAGGCTCTGGAACTCGATCCAGAACAGGTCCGTCAAGCAGCTCAAACGCAGTCTCATTTTGATAAGATTCGCTCCCACGCGGACTTTAAAGCCTTATTTAGGTAAGAATATTTGTATATGTATAAGGAGTGATATGTATGGACCGTTTGGATATGATTCAAACTATGTATGACAAAAAAGGCCCTGTTATTGCAAAAAACTTTGAAAAGCGCGGTTTCGAGGCCACCTACTGTCCTTCGAAGGAAGAAGCGCTGCAAAAAGCTATTTCCTATATTCCCAGCAATCACGTCGTCTCTTGGGGAGGTTCGTCTTCAATCAATGATATCGGACTGCGCCCATATGTGCTGGAACATAATACCTGCATCGACAGGGACACAGCAAAGACACCAGAAGAACGCGCTGAACTCATGCGTAAGGCCTTGCTTTGTGATACATTTATCATGGGTACTAATGCCGCTATCGAAGATGGAGAGCTCTTCAATATCGATGGAAACGGCAATCGCGTCGCAGCATTGGCCTATGGCCCCAAACAGGTTATTGTCATCGTTGGCATGAACAAGATCGTCCCCACCGTTCAGGCCGCCATCGAACGCACTCGTTCTATTGCATCGGCAGTCAACATCAACCGCTTCCCCGATGCAAAGACACCCTGTCATGCCGTAGGAATCTGTGGCGATTGTAAAGGCCAGCAAACGATTTGCCGTCAATGGCTCCGTACCCGTGCCTGCAATCCTGTCGGCCGCATCAAGATCATCCTTGTAGGAGAAGATGTAGGGTATTAAATGTACGATTTACTTGTGTTATAATACAAAAGGGATACCTCACGATGTAAAAAATACACCAGGTATCCCTTTTCGTATGCCTGAAAAAGGATGTCCGCATAATTCAACAAAGAATTATTATTAAATGATAAAAAGCACTTGATTTTTTCCTGGACCGGTTGTATAATGTAGCCATAACAAATAAGAGTTATTTGTTAGAGAAAAATCAAATATTTTCATTGTAATAATGATTATTTAAAATTGGAGGTAATGAACATGAAAAAGTTCGTATGTGGTATCTGCGGTTATGTATTTGAAGGTAATGAAGCTCCTGAAAAGTGTCCTCAGTGCGGCGCTCCGAAGGAAAAATTCACGGAAATGAAAGCCGGCGTCAAAGAATATGCTGATGAACACGTAGTAGGCATCGCTAAAGGCGTTGACGAACGTATCCTTGAAGGCTTACACCTCAACTTCACCGGCGAATGCTCCGAAGTTGGCATGTACCTTGCTATGAGCCGTGTAGCTGACCGTCAGGGATATCCGGAAGTAGCAGAAGCGTACAAACGCATTGCTTTCGAAGAAGCAGAACATGCTGCTAAATTTGCTGAACTCCTCGGCGAAGTCGTAACACCGGACACAAAGACCAACCTTGAACTCCGCGCTGCTGCTGAACAGGGTGCTTGCTCTGGCAAAAAAGAATTGGCAACCCTTGCTAAACAGCTCAACCTCGATGCTATCCATGACACGGTTCATGAAATGGCAAAAGATGAAGCTCGCCATGGCCGCGTATTCGATGGCTTGCTCGCTCGTTACTTTACAAAATAAACTTGATACTAAATTCTCCATCCCTTTCCCAATCTAGTATCTCACCAATAAAACTCTCCTTCAACAAAAAAGCTATGAGAAAAATGACACCATTTCTCTCATAGCTTTTTCTTTTGCCGTTTGCGCCACCATAAGAAGCCGTAAATGACAACGACGATAATCAACAACACGAGAAGTCTGTCCCAGTGTTCATTGATCCGTAACAAATCATGGCCCAACCAGACTTCAACGACAACGGCCGGAATTTTACCGATGACGTTGGCAATAAAATGATCTCGGTAGGAAATATGACTCAATGCACTCAACGCCGTAACGAGCACATTGGGCGAATAGGGAATTGCCCGGCCAATCATAATCGTACTGATACAGCTGTAGGAATCGAGCTTTTCCAACATGTTACTCCGTTGGATTACCTTTTTCGCCTGATTCCGTAATAGCGTCCGTGTGAGGCGAAAGCTGATTTCAATACCAACCACTTCGCCGATCCAGGAAATGATGATGCCCGGCACAAGCCCAAAGATAATACCGTTTACCGTCAAAAAAGGGATGGACGGAATTCCAATGGCATTGGCAAATGCAATCATGAAGATACTCACGATAATGGCCGAATAGCCAAAGGATGCAATGTAATCAGTTAAGCCATCTAAATCTCCTTCTATGGTAAGACGCCACATAGTCGAATAAAAATCTGGCAAAAACCACTGGATGGACCATAAAAACAAGACGACGGCAAGGATGCCGAAGACTCGTAAGGACCGTCCTAAAGTCTTATCTGTCATATGGAAACTATCCTTTTTTTGTTCTACAAATACTCTGTTACCTTATATTACTTTACATCTCTCATCGTCTCATATAAGACGACGTTCTTTTTATTATATCATAAATCAATGGCTTCTCATAGAGAAAAGGGCCATCCTTATAGAATGGCCTCTTTCTCTTTTATTATCTTGATCGTATCTTGCAATTGTGACGCATCATAAAACACTTCTTCCAAACATAATCCCTGAGCCGGTGCCGTTGCGCCGAGCTGTTTGCGATCACGGCTTTCCAGGATTTGGCCCAACCGTTCCGGTGGGAACCGATGAAGCCCAATATCGACGAGACCTCCAGCTATATTGCGAACCATATGGTACAGAAAACCATCGCCGATGACATGGATAGAAAGGCGGTTCTGATGGGTTGTCAATGCTATGGCATACAAGGTCTTGATGGGATTCATAGGCGTCGTATTCTGGCCTTCAAAGGCGGAAAAATCATGTGTCCCTTCGAGAATCCTGGCTCCCCTGGCCATGGCCTCCAGATCCAAAGGCTTGCGGATAAACCAGGCATAGCGCAACAAAAAAGGATCGTGAATCCAGTTATTATCAATCGAATAACAATAATGCTTTCCTACATTATCGTGGCGGACACTAAAATGGTCTGGCATCTCCTTGGCTTCCAGGACCGCTATTTCCCTGGGCAAATACCCCTTCATGGCATAAGGAATCTTTTCTATCGGTATCGTCCCTTCACCATAAAAATTAACGACTTGTCCTCTTGCGTGGACGCCGGCATCAGTCCTAGCGGCCCCATAAATAGTAATAGGAGACTGAAAGATTTGTGATAAGCCCTGTTCTAAAAGACGTTGTATGGATTCCGCATTGGTCTGACGCTGGAACCCGTGGAAATCGGTTCCGTCATAGGCAACGCGAAGACAAATATTCTTTTTCATATGAACCACCGCAGGATACACATCATCACGAGTACTACAAGGACAAGTATCATGGCGACAGTGTCACGATAGGAATAAGCCAGTTCATTCATGCGCGTCCGACCTTCTCCACCGCGATAACACCGCGATTCCATAGCCGTGGCCAAATCATCGGCCCGCCGAAAGGCACTTACAAAGAGTGGCACTAAAAGGGGAATCATATTCTTTCCCCTTTGGAGAAGATTGCCACTCGTAAAGTTAGCCCCACGGGCAGTCTGCGCTTTCATGATGCGGTCTGTTTCTTCCAGAAGCGTCGGAATAAAGCGCAAAGCGATAGTCATCATCATGGCAAGTTCATGAGCGGGAACACCAATCCGCTTGAACGGATTGAGCAGATGCTCTATACCATCTGTCAAGACAATTGGCGACGTCGTATACGTCAACAGTGACGAAAAGACGATGAGATATATGAGCCGCCCTGTCATAAGCGTCCCCTGACAAATGCCTTCCCAGGTAATATGGAAAATGCTCCATTGCCATATCACTTGCCCCGGTGTCGTAAAAACATGGATGGCCATGGTAAGAGCGATGATGACCCATAACGGTTTCAAGGACTTGACAATAAGCCGCAGCGGCAGTCGGGCAATACCAAAACAAAGCAGGATAAACACCGTCAACACGGCATAGCTCATGAGCGACTGCGCAATAAAGATAGCCACGATAACAAGCAGTGTTGCCACGATTTTACAACGCGGATCCAGAACATGAATAAATGATTGGCCTGGAAAATATTGGCCTAACGTAATATCCTTAAGCATGTTGTTTTCCTCCCAGACACGTATAAATCGCCTCTACACCTTCATCAACGCTGTGCACCCTGTCATTGACGTCAAGGCCACGCCCTTTTAAATATTGCAGTACTTCCGTAACAGGAGGAACGGAAACACCTGCGTCATGAAGAACATCCTGCTTCGTTGCAAATATATCGAGAGGGTTGCCATCGAGGACAATATCTCCATGAGACAAGACGATAAGTCTATTGGCAAGACGAGAAATATCATCCATATTATGGGAAACGAGAATAACTGTCATGTTCCGTTCCGCATGCCATTGACGGATTTCTTCAAATATCTCACGTCGTCCAACAGGATCCAGGCCTGCTGACGGTTCATCGAGGATAAGGTATTTAGGATGAATGGCGATGACGCCAGCAATGGCGACGCGGCGCATCTGGCCACCACTGAGATGAAAAGGCGAGCGGTTGGCATACGTATCATAATCAAGGCCTACGAATCCCATCGCTTCCCGTACCCTCTTTTGGACATCTTCTTCCGATAATCCAAAATTCCGCGGCCCAAAGGCAATATCCTTGGCTATCGTTTCTTCAAAGAGCTGGTATTCCGGATACTGAAAGACCATGCCTACCTTGTGGCGCATAGCCATGGCTTCTTTCGTCTTCTTTCCCAAATCCATACCATCGACGGTAACAGCTCCCGCTGTAGGCTGAAGAAGCCCATTGAGAAGCTGGACAAGCGTCGATTTACCAGAACCGGTATGACCGATGATGCCGACGAAATCACCTTCCTTGATTTCCAGATCAATATGATGAAGCGCCGTCTTTTCAAAGGGGGATCCTACGCCATAAGTATGCGTAACATGTTCTAATTTTAGTGACATAATGCGTCTCCTAATTCTTCTTTCGTAATGATATGGTCCGGTATGTCCATTCCGCGTTGGCGCAAGCGAAGGGCTATTTCTGCCGACACCGGTACATCGAGGCCCATGCGCTTCAGTTCATCGACATGAGAAAACACATCTCGCGGCGTACCATCCATTTTCATGGTACCCTTATCGATGACGATGACGCGGCCGGCCTGGACGGCTTCTTCCATGAAATGCGTAATGAGAACGATGGTAATGCCTTCCGCATTGAGCTGTAGAAGCGTATCCATGACTTCTTTCCGTCCAATAGGATCGAGCATGGCCGTCGGTTCGTCAAGAACGATACAATTCGATTGCATGGCCAGAATGCCAGCAATGGCGATACGCTGCTTCTGGCCGCCACTCAACAGGTGGGGCCCATGCTTTGCATAAATCGTCATGTTAACCCGTTTAAGCGCATCGGCTACACGAATCCGTATTTCATCAGGCGGAACACCGAGATTTTCCGGGCCGAATGCCACATCCTCTTCTACGACAGCAGCCACGATTTGGTTATCAGGATTCTGAAAGACCATGCCCACATGTTGGCGAATATCCCAGATGTTATTTGGATCATTCGTCGCCAGTCCACAAATTTCACAACTTCCCTCTGTCGGTATGAGCAAAGCGTTAAAATGCTTCGCCAATGTCGATTTACCTGAACCATTGGTGCCAATGATAGCCACGAATTCACCTGGCTCAATTGATAGCGTAATATCTTTCAGAGCATATACGGTTTTGCCTTCCTCATTCGTATAGGCATGACATAAGTTATTGGTACGAATCATAGGTACACTCATGATGTGAACGTTTTGTCCTCCTTATGAGACACTATCCCGTATCAGGATAAAAATCATTTTAACACTGAACCTGACCGATTCCACACAAGACCCGTTACAGTCCTATATGGATTCCTCCCTGATAGACAATAAACGTGACAACCCAGGCAACGGCGATAGGAAACAGAATGGAAAATCCTGTCCATTTCCAGCTTTGTGATTCTGCATGAATCGTCGCAATCGTAGCCGCACAAGGTATGTATAAAAGGGAAAAGAGCATCATGCAGAAGGCATTCAATTGGGTGAACCCCATCTGACCCATGGTGGCCGCCAGAGTCCCCAGTTCTTCCGGTGATGTGACGTTAATTCCTTCAAAAAGGACGACAAAGCTCGATACGACGACTTCCTTTGCCGACACGCCGGCCAGAAGTGACAAGGTAACCTGCCAGTATCCCAGACCAATAGGTTCAAATACGGGCACTAATGCCTTTCCAATCATAGCGCCGTAGCTGTTTACCATTTCGCCGTAGCCTTGCGGTCCGAAATTCAGGATGAACCACATGATGACCGATGCGGCAAAAATAATAGTGCCAGCCCGTTTCAAATACCCCTGGACCTTTGTCCAGACCGACAGCAATACAGTCCGGCTGCTAGGTTGCTTATATTCTGGCAGTTCGATGAGAAGCGCATTATCATCGCCCAACGATTGAATACGGTTCATGACGAAAAGACAGATTAATGCGACGACGATGCCAATAATGTACATGGAATAGGCGACTATCATAGAGTCATTTGGAAAAAAGGATATAAATAGGCAGTCTTGCGCTACATGACATAAATGGCGTAACAAGCATCGTCCGATAGCGGTCCATCTTATTTTCCAAAGACCGCGATGCCATAATAGCCGGTACCGTACAGCCAAATCCTAAAATCATAGGAATGAACGCGCGTCCTGAAAGGCCCAGCCGATTCATAATATCATTCATGATGTAGGCTACCCGTGACATATAGCCGCTATCTTCCAGCAAAGCCAGAAATAAAAAGAGAATCGCGATGTTAGGAAGGAATGTCAAAATAGCACCGACTCCGGCAATAATCCCATCACAGATGAGCGAACGGAGCATATCATCTGCACCTGCCTCTGTCAAGGCCGTACCAGCGAGTTCTATTGCGCCATCGACGCCAGCCTGGAAATAATCTTTCAGCATATCGCCAATGAAGAACGTAAAGAAAAAGACTAACGCCATAACGCCCAGGAAAATCGGTATGCCCAGCCATCGATTCGTCAAAACCCGGTCTACTGAATCCGTTAATGCTTCCTTTTGTGTCTGATTGACGACAACTTCGTGGATGATTTCCTCAATAAAAGCATATTTTTCGTTAATAATATCCGTTTCATAACTTCGATCGATGACGCTCTCCAAATTCGGCAAGGGATACCGTTCGGTAATTTCCTTATCCTTTTCCAGTAACTTCAGGGCATGCCAGCGGTGATTGAACATGGTAGGATACTGGGCTTTCAACAACGCCTTGACGGCATCGATTTTATCTTCCATTGCATCGCTGTAGACCATGGCAAAGTCTTGATGATGGTTATGCTGGTGTTTTGTATGGCTAGGATGATTATGGATGAGTCGATCGGGATGGACATGATCCTTGTGATGGACTGCTGCGTGCAGAAGAACACTCAATCCCTTTCTCTTTAATGCCGACACAGGGACAACAGGCACGCCTAACATTTCCGGAAGACGGTGCAAATCGATTTCCATCCCTCTTTTTTCCACGACATCCATCATGTTGAGTGCCACAACGACAGGGCGCCCTAATTCCAACAGTTGCAATGTTAAATACAGATTCCGTTCCAGTGATGATGCATCGACGACATCCACGATGACATCGACATCCTGACTTAGGATAAAATTACGCGAAACCTGTTCTTCCATCGTATACGATGTGAGGCTGTATGTACCTGGCAAGTCGATAAGGTGGATGTGATATCCATGCGCTTCAATAGAGCCCTCAACTTTTTCGACAGTGACGCCAGGCCAGTTCGCTACCTTTAAATTGGCCCCTGTATATGCATTAAATAGTGTTGTTTTCCCACAGTTAGGATTTCCTATGAAAGCTACGGTCAAGCCTTTTGACGGCTCAGTTACAGCTTTATCGAATCCTTCTGGGACATGTTCTATCCATTCTTTTTTCAACAGTCTTGTCCTTCCTTACTTTGAACGTGTATTTCTGACGATATACCCTTGCCGATGGCCAGACGGGTACTGCGCATCTTGATGATAAGGGTACCTTTGTTTTTATTGTTCAATACTGTAACAGAGGTCCCACACGTCATCCCCAATGCCTGCAGCCGCTTTGCGGTCTTTTCTGGCAACGTCAATGACTGTACGATATACGTGTTACCTACAATTGCCTGATCTAATGTCATGTCCTGCTCTCCTATCTCGATCGTTCCGGTCCATAGGCATTATCGCCAGTAGTACCTTTTACCGTGAAAAAGTAGAGGAATGAAATGGCCGTAATCGACTGGACTGCCATCGTTATCGTACCTTCTATCCCCCAGATAGGCAAGACATAGCTACCAAGATAACACAAGTAGGGAATGACGAATAAAAGGCCTCTCTGATTCAGATCATGACAACGTCGCCATCCCAACGCCAACTGTGCCCAGATAGTCGGGACCGACAATAAAAGAAGCAACAATCCAAACATCCAGGCGAGTTCGCTTCTACCGATGATAATGGATTCCACAATTTTACTATATAAAATAAGCGTGAACATAAATTGAGCAACTAAGAGAAGCAATGTCCGGAACACATATGGACGTCGAGCGACACGGCCTGTAAAAGTAAAATACTTATCCCGTAATTCCTTACCATTGCGGAATCCCACTATGCTATCTTCTGATCCCATGCCACTAGGCATTTCAAACCCTTTGTGAAGACGCTGGGACTGATACGATCGTTTCTTTAATTTCATTTTCTTGCGTGCCATATATACCTCCAGTTAAACCTATATAGACATAGTACATTGTACAACCTTTGTTACGTATCAGCAACGGTTTATAGCATAAAAGTGACAATACTTTCTACTTTTCCTCATTCATGGTAAACTAGTAGTAAAAAAGGAGTCTGCTTATGAAGAATACTGAAACCCTATCTTTACACGGAATCGAAGGACTGTTGACGTACAACTTTTTTTGTGAATCCCTGCTCACAGCCCTTCATACTGTGGCCCATGTCATGGAAGACAACCATATGGACATTCCCGACGAACTAGAACCGGTAATCGAGTCCTTTGCAGAGTTAGGAGCGTCCATGAGCCAATGGTATGAACAGCAAGAACTTCCTGTCACCATTTTCAAGGAAAAATTCTTTCATCTTACCAAATGCACTTTTATACTGGACAAGGCCATGGCGCCCCTTGTAAAGGACAATCAGAAACTATTCTATTATTATGCCATCTTTTCGCAGGGCATGACGCTTATAGCCGATGCCGTTTTTGAAAGGATGCACTACGATTGCGAAGATCAGCAGCAATCAGCTCCTGAAATAGAAGCGCTCTATGAGCATTACCTCGATTTCATCGAGAAAAACTAAGGCAATCCTAAAAAAGAGACTATGCCCTATTCCTGTACGGATCTCCCAATTGTTAGATGTTGGATCTACCCATTCGGATTCAGTACATGGACAGGTATAGTCTCTTTTAGGTGTCTTAATTCAAGACAAAGAAATGCATGAACGATACGAAAGCTACGACAAAGCGATAGTATGCAAAGGAAGCCAGCGTCGATTTATTAAGGAACCGCAAGAACCAAAGTACAGAAACATAGGCGGTAATAAAAGCGACGACAAAGCCGATAGCAATCATGATCAAGTCATCACTCGTCAAGAAAGATAAACTCTTGAGGAGGTCGTAAATACATGCGACAAACATGAGTGGAACGGCGATAATAAACGAAAAATCAGCAGCTGCTTTACGGCTCATCCCCAGGAACAGGCCTCCGGAAATGGTCGAGCCGGAGCGGGAAAAACCTGGCCAGAGAGATAAAATCTGGAACAATCCAACAAGAAAGGCCTGGGCAATAGTCATATTTTCTACATCTTTACAAATGATGCGCATATGGGACTTTTCTGCTGCCAACATGAAAAGACCGCCGATGATGAGGCCAATGATGACCGTAGCAGACGAAAATAAATACGTCTTAATAGCATGGTGTGCAAGATAGCCAATGACCATGACCGGCAAAATCCCTACCGCCACATGGGCTAAGGTCAACCCCGTATCACGTCGGAACCAGTTGTCCCTGCGCAATAGATGCCAGCACTGGTATTGTCCCAGCATATGGAGAAATTTTTCCTTATAGATGACCAGGACGGAAAGAATAGCCCCTAATTGTATGAAAACTTCAAATACAGACGCCCTGGGTCCATCAAACCCTAACCAATCCCCGACGAGGATCATATGGCCTGTGGACGAAACAGGAAGATACTCTGTGACCCCTTCTACTATACCTAATATGACAGCAATAATATAATCCATTGCACATATCTCCTTTTACCTATAGGAAACTCCTATCGCTACAGTAACTTCTAAAATTAAATACAAGGAAGATTATATCATATACACTGTGATAGTACTAGCTATTTATGGCTTCACTCAACAGTTTTAACAAAAAATTTAACGTACGTCATAGCAAAAAATAAAAGCCTCATGATGATTACACCATGAGGCTCTCATTATAATTCATATTAGTCTAACGAAATGACGTGGTTCGGATCATCAATAGTAAATTTAGCATATTTTGCATCACCATGATGTTCGAAATAGAGGGTATTGCCATCTAAATGGCCTCTCCAGCTTACGATGATGGGGCATTCCCGGCTAAGCTGTTTCAACATTTCAATTGGATCAAGATTCAAGATGGGTGCGAAAAGGAACTCTACGTTGTCAATCATGACGACGCGAGCATTTAATCTGTGAATGGCAGCGGAAATAAGAGAAATTGCCTTTTCCGGACGATCTGCACGGGGAACTTCAAGGAATTCATCATCAAACAAATCCTTTGCTTCACAAAGCTTCCATCCATCCTGGAATGTCAGCTCACGAATTAATTTACTTTTTCCTGAACCAGGGCCACCAGTAATAATCAGAAGTTTTTCGTCTCCTTGGGCGATATACTTCCACCGTTTTAAAACCTCTGCATCTGTAACCATGAGTATCACCTTCATCTGCTATTTTTATTACTTACCAATTCGTTACTTACATTATACTGGAATTGACCCATGTTAGTAAAGCATTTTTCCTATTTTATTTTTACATTCTTTCGCCAACGCCGTTTATTTTTTATTATGTCTCACTTCAAGCCATATCGTTCAAGAGGATCCTGAATATTTTTAATCGGCTCTGTAATGAGAAGGACATCGTCGATATAGGCAGATGGCCGCTTGACGATAAAGACGAGGGACACGTTCTTCTGGTAGGGGCTGTCATAATAGTACGCATCTACGTACTGGTCACCTTCCGGTCCCTTTTCAATGCGGTCAGGCATTCCGTATAAAGCCAGCACCGTAGAAAGATTATAGCCTAAGGTAGCTCCACGGCTCGTATAGCTGCTGTTATTGAGGAGGAACACCTTCGTCACTTCATTATGGCGACTTACTTCCACACCATATGACCCGTATAACCAGAAATTACGGTCTTTCTTTTTGATGAGATTCGTCCACATGTTGTACCGGTTAGCCTGAAATGGCTCATTCACACCATATCCGACGAGGGTAAAATCCCGTTCAGACCGGTCCTGGGGCTTTGTCACACCTAGCCCATCCGTATAGGGTGGTCTCGGTGAAATAAGCGCCACCCGGGCAACCTTGCGTTCTACGATGGCAAAGATGAGAAGGTGATCCTTCTTCGGACTTTCATAGACGAAATAGTATACGTTGGCATCGGCATCGCGAAGAATGTTAAAAGGAATACCATACTTACGGATAAGGAGCTCAGCAGGGTGACCTAAATGAATTCCCGGTCCGATGAATACATCGTCACCTTTAGAGAGAAATATCTGTTCTACTCCCGTCTTTACAGGCTTTCTATCCACATCTGGTGTCTTCAGGATCTGAGCGGTGTCATTCCTAAGAACGAAGCGGATATTAAGGTCCTGGCGATTATACTTCAACTCTGTGTAATGATCGCTTTGGGAATATTTTGTAGGGCTCCCAAAGACGTTCTTTACCCGTTGAAGTGTTGCACCGGGGCGTACGCCCCCGATGGAGAAATACGAAGCGTTCAAAGGTTTCAAGGTCAGCGTATCAGGGACGCGATATATAGCTGTATCCTTCTCTTTTGCATTTGCACTGGCTTGTTCTTCCGCTTTCGCCGCTTCCTCACGTTTCAAAGCATCTTCCTGTAGTAAGTCGTCGACGAGTTTCCTGATTCCCGTCACATCATCTACACCTTTTTTTCCCTGCCCATCCACCTTGGAATTGCGCGCCTTGCCAGTCGATTGTGTGTCCCCTTCCTCAGCTTTTTTGCTTTTTCCGGGAACATATACCGGCGATTCTTCCTGAAATTTATCTTCTGCCAGCTCACGACTCGTATCATAGACACCGTCTTGAGCAAATGCCGTTGCAAAAAAAGGAGCGCACAGGCATACCGCTGTAATAACTGTATTTCGTAAGAGATGCAAAAGGGTTTCCTCCTTCCGTGATATTGTAAAAAACACCCTTCGATAGAAGTCTCAAAGGGTGTTTCGTTCTCGCAACGCTACTGCTGTTCCGGCCGTTGAAGCGGAAATAAGAGCACGTCACGAATAGAAGCGCTGTTCGTGAGGAACATGACAAGGCGGTCGATACCAATGCCTAACCCACCTGTCGGCGGTAAACCATATTCCAGAGCACGGCAGTAGTCTTCATCCATCTGGTGAGCTTCATCATCACCTAGAGCACGTTCCTTCATCTGCTGGAGGAAGCGATTGCGCTGATCAATAGGATCATTTAATTCAGAGAAACCATTTGCCAGTTCGCGGCCATAGATGAAGCCTTCAAAGCGATATGTAAGAAGGGGATTATCCCGATCCTGTTTCGTAAGAGGCGAAATTTCCAACGGATGACCTGTAATGATCGTCGGCTGGATCAAGTTTTCCTCTACGTAGTCTTCAAAGCAACTGTTAATGATTTTACCAATACCAGCATGTTCTGTATATTCGACATGGAGTTTATCGGCAATAGCCCGTGCTTTTTCAATTGTCGTGACATTGCTGAAATCTTCACCAGTAAATTTCTTGACTGCTTCAATCATGGTCATGCGATCCCATGGCGGCGTAAGATCGATTTCCTTGTCAATATAGGTGATTTTCATCGTGCCATAGAGTTCCTGTGCCAATTTCGACACGAGGTCTTCCGTAATGGCAATGACATCTTCTAAATCGCCGTAAGCCTGATATAATTCAACCGTCGTAAATTCTGGATTATGGCGCGTATCGATACCTTCATTACGGAAGCAGCGGTTCATTTCATAGACCCGTTCCAAGCCACCTACGAGGAGACGTTTCAAATGAAGTTCCGGAGCAATGCGGAGGTAGATATCCATATCAAGGGCATTATGATGCGTCTTAAAAGGACGCGCAGCTGCACCGCCGGCAATATTATGGAGCATCGGTGTTTCTACTTCCAAAAATCCCCGTTCATCCAGGTATTTACGGATTCCCTTTACGATCTTCGACCGTTTAATGAACGTATCCTGTACTTCCGGATGAACGATGAGATCGAGATACCGCTGACGATACCGGGTTTCCTTATCGGTAAGGCCATGGAATTTTTCCGGCAACGGACGCAACGATTTCGATAAGAGCGTCCACTTTTCCACGCGAATCGTTGTTTCACCTGTATGGGTCGTAAAGACAGGACCTTCTACACCGATGATATCGCCAATATCAAGAAGCTTGAAGAGGGCATACGAATCTTCTCCTAAGACGTCCTTACGAAAATACAGCTGGATTTCACCGGTAATATCGCGGAGCACGCAGAAAGCCGTTTTGCCGTGACGACGGATAGCCATAAGACGGCCTGCAGCCTTTACGAAGGTTTCATCCTTTTCCAGTTCTTCTGCATGATTCTTTATATCTTGTGCATGATGATCCCATTCAAATTTCTGACCAAACGGATATACGCCGGCATCAATGAACTGCTGCATCTTTTCGCGGCGCACCTGCATCTGGTCATTTAACTTTTCTTCATCCATCGCTACTGTCTGTTGTGTCGTATCAGCCATGTTTAAATCCTCCTCTTGGTTATGCTTCTGGCGGTAAAATCCGGTATTGCAAATCCCCAGCCGGAGCCTTTACCGTAACGATGACAGGACTAGAAGCGCTGATGACCTGTCCCAGAATGGCAGCGCCTACAGGAGATTCATTGGAAATACGATTATTGAACGGGTCGGCTTCTGCCGTACCTACTACAGTATAATCAAACCGATCACCTGTTTCGACGTCTTCCAAAACGACGTGCGAACCGAGATGTACTTTTTCGCTGTTTACTTCCGATTCATCAATGATCTTTGCCGTGCGAATCTTATTTTCCAATTCCGCAATATGGCCTTCGACCATAGCCTGTTCATTTTTTGCATCATCGTATTCGGAGTTTTCACTCAAGTCACCAAGGGCGATAGCTTCCTGAATACGTTTGGAAACCTTGATACGACGAACCGATTTCAGTTCATTCAACTCATCTTTTAATTTCTGCAAACCTTCTTGCGTAATCAGCGTTTCGTTAGCCATTTTATTACTCCTTTTTCTCTATTTGATGACAAACAGAATCGGTGTAGCCTTTCGGTACACAGTGAGGTTGTTATTTTTACGATAACTTTAATTATATTCGTCCAATCTATGTCTGTCAAATATATCGTACCGAATTCAGGCACTATGCTTGTGCGATCAGCTCGTCAATGACCTGAAAAAAATCTTGAGCCGTCTTTGTCCTGTTCATGCGCTCCCGCGTCGCCGCTGAGCCACGAAGGCCCTTTGTATACCACGCACCATGGGAACGCATTTCCCTGACGGCTATATATTCTCCCTGTCTCTTATACACATCTGACGCTGCCGACGATCGCATAAGTGTA
>ENA-OZGA01000444-OZGA01000444.1-human-gut-metagenome-genome-assembly--contig:-NODE-444-length-18421-cov-5.131112_pt1 | contig 18421 bp, 19 predicted proteins | sample MGYA00245112_ERZ653649 | MGnify/ENA primary metagenome ERZ653649 (study PRJEB26926, sample SAMN06165071) | human gut metagenome | biome: ENVO:00009003; feature: ENVO:2100002; material: ENVO:00002003...
GAGATGCTCAGGAGTCTCGTGGGCTCGGAGATGTGTATAAGAGACAGTATATAAGACATCCTCCTCCTGGACAGATTCTCTGGCTTTTCCTATAATGGACGATATAGCTAGTAGAAAGGATATAGATATGACACAGACACATATGATGCGAGGCATTGTCTGTACTGTTGCCGGTGCAGTGACATGGGGCCTCAATGGCACGTGCAGCCAATACGTTTTTATGCACTATTCCATTACTTCCTTATATCTCACGATGCTACGCCTTTTAGGAAGCGGCATTATCCTCGTTTCCCTCGTCGTCTTTATGGATCGCCATCGTCTCTTTGCGCTCTTGCAAGATACAAACGATTTTTTGCGTATTGCAGTATTTGGCTTATTTGGCATTAGCGCCTGCTCTCTTTCTTACCTTAGCGCAATCCAATACGCCAATGCCGGCACGGCGACGGTCCTACAATCACTGAACGTCGTATTCATGTCCATTTATGGTGCCATATTGCTTCGTCAGACACTTAGTCGCTGGCAGAGCATTGCCATCGTTCTGGCCTTGTTGGGCGTCTTCTTTATCGCTACAGGAGGCAGGCTTGATGCCATGGTATTATCGCCATACGGCTTGTTTTGGGGCATCGGCGCTGCTGTGGCATCGTGCGTGTATACGGTGCTTCCGCAACGAGCTATTGCCAAATGGGGCACCTTAGCCGTTAATGGATTGGGCATGCTCATAGCGGGCCTTGTCATGAGTGCGTTCATCGTGCCTGCCTACGATACGCCGACTCTCGATATGGTCGGTATCATGGCGGTGCTTTTCATCATCATCGTAGGGACGGTTTTTTCCTTTACCATTTTCCTGCGCGGCGTCGGCGATATTGGCCCCGTCAAGGCTACTTTTATTGGCACGCTGGAACCGCTGTCGGCGACAGTTGCATCCTTTGTTTTTCTTGGGACGCCCTTCACCGATACAGATCTTTTTGGGTTCCTCTGCATTATTACGACCGTCTACATGATCACGATGAAGCAGGGACGACGAAATCTTGAAAAAAAGAGCTGATACGCCCCTCAGTGTGCTATACTTAAAGATAGATATAGAAATAGACTCTTTACCAAGAGCAAATAGTGTTTACTAAGGGGGATATAGTATATGGATACATTAGAAGCTATTGCTACGCGCCGTAGCGTGCGCCAGTATACGGATAGAGCCGTGCCGAAAGAACTCATCGAAAAAGTCATTGCTGCCGGATTGCAGGCACCGAGCAGTATGGGACAGCAAAAAGCTATCATCGTAGCGGTGACGAACAAAGATCTCATCCATCGTTTGTCGAAGATGAATGCGGCTATTGGCGGATTCACAAATGATCCCTTTTATGGCGCTCCTGTATGCCTCATCGTATTGGCACCGAAAGAGTACGGAAAGGCTGCATATGACGGCAGTCTTATCATGGAGAATCTCATGTTGGCCGCTCATGCCCTGGGCCTTGGTAGCTGCTGGATTCATCGGGCGAAAGAAGAATTTGAATCAGACGAAGGAAAAGAAATCCTCCGCCACATCGGTATTCCTGACGGGTATGAAGGCATTGGCCATTGCATTCTGGGCTACAGTGCCGGTGAAACACCGAAGGCTCCGGCTATAAAAGAGCATCGCGTTTTTTGGGTAGAATAAAGAGGATATGAGTATGATAAAACAACTTTGCATGACCGTCGCTGTGGCTACCATGCTTACAGCTCCTGTATATGGGTATTTTAACGATACGCTAGCCGAAAATCCCAATTACCGTCCTATCAGTTTTGGTATGGGCTATGAATCATACGTAGACTTAGGCTCTATCCGTACCATCCGTGATAACGGGCGGGAATGGGTTTTTACGGTACATGTCTTCAATGCAAAGGAAGATACAGGCGTAGTGGAAGGCACATATGCGTTGACATATAAAATCGATTCGGGAAAACAGGCCTGGGTCTATGAAGAAAATTTGAGCTCCTGGAGCCCTATACCGATGGGAAGGACCATTAAGCACAAACAGCTCGGCGATTATGTGGCAGTCAATCAATGTTATAAGTTGAAAAAGGGCCGTTTCCTCTATGATCAGAGCCATTATGCACAGGCCATGGAACGGTATTATAAAGGAGATCCGAAGGCGCCTGTGACGGGCGCGCAATTGTCGCTATGAAAGCGTTTAGGCGCATAGTTGTTTTGGTACTGCCTCTTTTTTTGGCGATGGTTCTCGTTGTGACTGCAAAAGACGGCGATGGCTGGCACAAGGGAAAGGCTGTGCAGCGTGGCGGTACTATCGGCATCGTTGCGCCGGCAACACATGGGGACGATCTTCCCGTTCAAGCATATATCGATGTACTCCATCATCTGGGCTATAAGACAAAGGTAGGTCCTCATGCCATGGAACGATATGGCTATTTTGCCGGCACCGATGCAGAGCGGGCCGACGACGTGAATGCGTTCTTTCTCGATGATTCTGTCGATGCCATCTTGTGCCTTAACGGTGGGTATGGTTCGGCACGGATACTGGATTACCTAGACTATGACATGATTCGGCGCCACCCCAAGCAGCTCATTGGTTTCAGCGATATTACGGCGCTAGAAACGGCGCTCTATGAAAAAGCCCATATCGCGACGGTCTACGGGCCTTTACTCATTACCCTTTCAGAGGGGGACACTTATTCTATGGACCAATTTACACGAGGCCTTGCGGCAACGGAACCGATCGGAAAAGTAGCCCTTCCAAAAGGGCGGCATTTGGAAACGCTGGTAGAAGGAACGGCAGAAGGGCCTCTGGCAGGCGGGAATCTTTCGGTCCTTTGCTCTTTGGTCGGTACGCCTTATGAACTCAATGGTACAGGGGCTATACTCATCTTAGAAGACGTGGGAGAGCAGTCATATCGCATTGACCGCATGATGAACCAACTCTGGCAAAGTGGATTGCTGAAACGGGTCAGCGCCATCTGTTATGGTGATTTTATAGATTGCCCCCATGATGCTGGCGATTTTACGACAGACGAAGTCCTTCGCTACTATGCAAGGTTAGCAGGAAAACCAGCCATAAAAGGGCTTCCCATTGGCCATGGAATCGATAAGGCCTATATCCCCTTCGGCGAGTGGGGCCGTGTCGAAGCGGGAAAAGACGATGCGGCGTTGTATATCGGAAGGCGCCAGTGAGGATGATGGGTTTATCGACGCCAATCATCCAGCCGTAACGGCCAGCGTACAATATAGAAAAAACCATGCACGGTTGTACATCTCCCCCTGTTAGGTTTTGAACCTGACGCAGGGCGGTACAATGGTGCATGGTTTTTTTTATTCAATCGTATAGACCCGATCCAGTTGGTTCATATATCCTTGGATACGTTGCAATTCGTCAGGGTCTGTGACGCGGCGTCCAGAATAATAGTAGTCTACTTTTTGTGGCAAGAGCTCCAGCCCTCTCCGGAATTCGAGTTGGCGGCAGAGTTCTCGCACCGTTCCGTCATTGCCATCGACGAAGCGGACGTGGCTTGGCAGAATGGATCGAATCGTTTCTTTGAAGTAATTGAAATGAGTACATCCTAAGACAAGTGTCGAGTAACGGCTGAAATCGTACGGTGCAAACTGTCCTTCTATATAAGCACGAACAGAAGGCGATGAAAAATCCGACGCTTCGGCAAATTCTACGAGCTTTGGCATGGCCAGGAGGTCGACAAGGCTTTCTGTATCGTATTTTTCAATGAGTTCCTTAATCTTTCGTCCCCGTACGGTAATGGGTGTAGCAATGACGAGGACCCTGTTGCGGCCATCCATGTCGAGGGCTTTTTTGGCAGCCGGTTCCATGCCGATAATGGGAATGGAATACATGTGGCGGAGGTCGCGGACAGCAACGCTTGTTGCCGTATTGCACGCTACGACGATGGCCTTGACGTCTTTTGTCATGAGAAAGGTGAAGGCGTCGTTGACGTATTGAAATACCTGAGCTTTCGTCTTTGTCCCATAGGGAACGTTATCTTCGTCGGCAAAGAAGATGAATTGTTCATGAGGCATGACTTTCATGGCGTGGTGGAGGACGCTAAGGCCGCCTATACCGGAATCAAAAAATGCTATTTTCATGGTGTTCATCTCCTTAAGGCAGTATGGTGCCCATTTATTATAGCACGATTCGTCTGTTATCATGCAAATTTTTATGATTTTTTTTGTATTTCTTATAGGTGTTTTTATGGCAAATACAGCATACTTTCTGTTATACTAGGAAAAAATATAATATACTCCAAAATTTAACTTGGAGAAAGAGAGGACTACTATGTATCGAAAAAGTACTTCCCCTGATATGAATGGTGTTTATGAACTCATTTGCCTTCTTGTAGGCCATGATTTGGATGAAAAGACCTTTGCTGCCATCTATGAAAGGCAATTGGAAGATCCGAATCACTATTGCCTCGTCGATGACCGTGATGGCGTCCTTTATGGCGTCATGAACATGCGCTTTGAAGAGCAACTCCATCATGGAGGCACGACAGCAGAAATCATCGAATTTTTTGTCCGTGAAGAAGCCCGTGGTCAAGGCACAGGGCGAGAAATGCTGGAAATCGGCAAGGAATTGGCCCGTAAGCGAGGCTGTGTTCTCATCGAAGTGACGAGTAAAATCAAGCGCGTCGATGCCCATCGTTTCTACGTCCGTGAAGAATTGGAACATACCCATTTTAAGTTTGTCAACGAGCTGTAATACGGTTTATAGCGCATCTTGTACGGAATCGTGCAAGGTGCTTTTTTTTTGTCCTACCTATAAGAAGAGACACCCCTTTGGGACATGGAAAAGAGATGAAAAAAAGTATACGTTGTCATGAAGTAATCTCTTTTGTGATTTACCCGCGTATCCGATATATTAGAATTAAGAAAAGGTGGTGACTCGTATGAATATTAATGAATTGTATGATAATCGATTGCGTGAACTAAAAAGAGTGTCCTATGACGATTTATCAAGTGTCTTTATCCAGCACGGCATCATCCATTGTTTCATAGAGGCCTATGATTTGAGTATGGAACTATTTCGAGAGTCACTGCAATCGGAACCGGTCGAGATGGGAGTACTGGAAGTCCTTTCCCTCACGCCAAAAGAACTCCTCATGACAGTGTACGATTCGTATGCTTTCATGAACGAAATTATCTGGCTAGACATGTATAGGGAACGGTATTACCCTGATTTTAGCGAACCCGTCTATGAAAGAGCAAGCCGCATTGTTAAGCAGTATCTTCCGGAATTACTTCTTTTACAAAACAAGTTGTATCCTTAGAGAATAACCATCTCCGGATGGTTTTCTTTAATTATGAAAAATAGTAATGTGAAAGATGAATTATATTCTTAAACAGGGGTATAGCGTATACTAAAATTCAAAATACTTTATGATATTATGACACTATGATATCATGATGTCATAATATCATAAATAAATTTTGCATGCCTGTCATAGATAATTTTTTCAGCGAAGGAGGTAATGCAATCGTGAATATCAATCACTTTCTCTATTTCGTAGAATCAGTCCGCGCTAACAGTATCACAAAGGCAGCCAACTCACTGTATATCAGCCAATCTACAATCAGCAAGGCCATTCGGACTCTCGAAAATAACTATAATACAGAGCTTATTGATAGAAAGGCAAGATCCTTTAAGCTCACGTCAGCAGGTGAAATATTTTACGATAGTGCCGTTAAAATTGTATCGAACTATCAGGCAGAAACGGAAATTCTATCGACCTTGCTTCATAGCCATCGCGGAAAGTTGACCCTTGGTATTCCACCGGTGACAGTGACAGTCCTTTATTCATTATTGCACCAATATCAGCAAATGTATCCGGAAATCACCCTTAATATTATGGAAACAGGGGCTCAATCTGCTTATGCATTAGCACAAGCAGGCGCAGTTGATATAGCTCTTCTCATCGAGCCCTTTGTAAACGAGGAGTTTTATAAAATTCCTATTTTAGAATCAGAAGCAATCGCTCTCGTCTCGGCGACGCACCGTTTGGCAAATTATGATACCGTGTCTTTTTCACAGCTAAAAAATGAACAATTTCTTCTGCTAAATAATACGTTTATGCTTAACGAATTGATATTTGAAAAATGTAAGGAATCTGGCTTTAGCCCGCGGGTATACTTAGAGAGCGGTCAATGGGATTTACTGGCAGAAGCAGTCTCGACAAGTCACATGGTTACCATTCTGCCTAAGCCTATTGTAAATAAATTTGCCTTACGGGACATGAAGCAAATCCACTTATGCAATCCCACCTTTCCATGGATTCCTATTGCTGTCTATCACAAGGAAAAGTTTCTGAGCACACCTATGAGCCTCTTTTTAGAGCTCATCCAGAACGCTACTATTCATGGATGACAGTCTTTCATAACGCAAATCCTCTGTAATGATGTATTGTTACAGAGGATTTTTGTTTGCTATATGAGGAAATAATTTCATTACAGAAATGAATTTATACTATTTTACAATGGCATAGCCGCGATGATACCATGAAATCAAGAAAAGCACTTCCCTTTAGGAAGGCTATCCCATGCACGTGCAACTCAATGAAAACGTAAAACAAGTACTTGCCCCTTCTTAAGTTTTCTTAAAAATTTTATCAATGATATCACCCTGATTAATATCAAAGTGATATAGAAATTGCTTAAAAGGAGTGAAACCTATGGATTTTGGTGTACTCATTATCATCCTCAGTCTGGCTGCGTTAATCATCGTCGCGTACCGGGGGTTTTCGGTTATTCTCATGGCTCCTATCATCGCCGTATTGGCAGCGACATTATCGGGGCTAGCTATTATGCCATCGTATACCGAGTTGTTTATGGGAAAGGCCGTAACCTATATTAAATCGTTCTTCCCCATTTTCCTATTAGGCGCCATATTTGGCAAGGTCATGGAAGATACGGGACTTGCCAAAAGTATTGCCAAGGCTATCATTAGTGGCCTTGGAAAAGAGCCTCATAAAGCGGTTATTTCCATTGTTTTAGCGGCGTCGCTTTTGACCTATGGCGGTGTCAGCCTCTTCGTCGTTGTATTTGCTGTGTATCCATTCGCAGCGGCACTGTTCAAGGAAGCCAATTATCCCAAACGGCTGCTACCGGCTGTCATTGCACTCGGTGCTTTTACGGCGACGATGGACTGCCTGCCAGGTACGCCGCAGATTCAGAATATTATTCCTACTGCTTACTTTGGGACGAATTTATACGCAGCGCCGCTGGCAGGTATAATCGGCGCCTGCATCATCTATGGTGGTGGTATTTTTTATCTGACCCATTGCTTGAAAAAGGCAGTTGCTAAAAATGAGGGCTATGGCAACCACACCTTGAATGAGCCTAAAGAATCAGCTACAGATTCGCTCGTTTCGTGGAAGCTCGCTTGCATCCCCTTGCTTGCTGTCCTTGTTGTGAACTTTGCTATTACGGAACTCGTAAAATGGGATCCTGCCATTCTGGCGCCGTTCCAGGAAATTAAAGGATTGCCTCTCGTCGTAACGAATGTCAGTAAGATTGCAAGTATCTGGTCTCTTATAATTGCCCTCGTCGTAGGTATTGTCTTAGCTCTTATCATCGGTAAAGGTGAAATTAAATCTGTCGATAAATTGACAAGTGTCCTAAATGCTGGCGCCATTGGATCTCTTTTGGCGATTATGAATACGGCATCGGAAGTTGGGTACGGTAACGTTATTTCCCAATTGCCTGGCTTTGCCCATGTTGCACATGCCCTTATTAACATTCATATAGGCGGTACGCCTCTCGTATCGGAAGCTATTAGCGTCACGGCGCTTGCTGGTATGACGGGTTCTGCCTCTGGCGGTATGTCCATTGCGTTGGAATTAATGTCACAGGACTGGCTTACATGGGCCAATTCCATCGGTATGGGGCCCGAAATTTTGCACCGCGTTGCATCCATGGCCTCTGGTGGCCTCGACACGTTGCCTCATAATGGCGCTGTAATTACGCTGTTAGCTGTTTGCGGTCTGACTCATCGCGATTCGTATAAAAATATATTTGCTATTACGCTGCTAAAGACCTTTGCCGTTTTTGTTATTATCGTCATTTACTCGGTGACAGGCTTGCACTGAGCCCGTTGTCGTATATAGAAAGGAGTTGTTTCTATGGCAAAATTTGTAGACGTAAAAGAAGCCGTTTCTTATATTCCTGATGGTTCTGTTATCGCTACAAGCGGATTTGTGGGAGCTATTGTACCAGAAGCGATTTTAAAGGAAATGCAACGTTCCTTTTTAGATGGCGGAGCACCGCGCGATTTGACGCTTATCTTCGCTGCCGGGCAGGGAGATGGCGGTGAACGTGGTTTAAACCACTTAGGTGAAGAAGGCCTTTTAAAACGCATCGTTGGTGGTCATTTCAACTTGACGCCTCGATTAGGCGCCCTCATTAACGAAAATAAGGTTGAAGCCTATAATTTTCCACAGGGAACACTATCCCAGTGGTTCCGCGACATGGCTGGCCGCCGTTCGGGGACGGTGACGAAAGTCGGCCTTCGTACCTTTGTAGATCCCCGTATTGAAGGGGGACGTCTCAATAGTCGGACGACAGAAAATCTCGTAGAAGTCATTACACTTGATGGTGAAGAATGGTTGCACTACAAGCCAAGCCCTATTACGGTTGGTATTATCCGTGGCACGACGGCGGATGAAGATGGCAATATTACAATGGACGAAGAAATCGGTACAGGTGAAGCCCTTTCTATCGCCTCGGCAGCACGGGCAGCTGGTGGCATCGTCATTGCTCAGGTCAAGAATAAATCAGTTCGTGGGACTCTCGATCCGAAAGATGTCAAGATTCCTGGCGTTCTCGTCGATTACATTGTACAAAGTGATATTGCCGATCACCATATGACATGGGATCACGATTTTAATCCTATGCTCAATGGCGATTTAAAAGTACCTATTGATTCAATCCCTCCTATGTCCCTTAGCAACCGCAAAATCATTGCTCGTCGCTGTGCTATGGAGCTTATTCCCAATGCAGTCGTCAATTTAGGTATTGGAATGCCGGAAGGCGTCTCGTCTGTTGCAGCAGAAGAACATATCGATAGTATGGTCTTGACGACAGAAGCTGGTACTATTGGCGGCGTCCCCGCTGGTGGACTTAGTTTTGGTGCGGCTACGAATGCCCATGCCATTCTCGATCAGCCGTATCAGTTTGATTTCTATGATGGCGGTGGCGTAGACCTTGCTATTTTAGGATTGGCGGAGACAGATGCACACGGAAATGTCAACGTCAGTAAATTCAAGGGACGCGTCGCTGGCTGCGGTGGGTTCATCAATATTACGCAAAATTCTAAAAAGGTTATCTATTGCGGTACCTTTACAGTAGGTGGTTTGAAACAGCATGTAGAAGACGGAAAACTGGTCATTGATGCAGAAGGGAAAAATAAGAAGTTCCTTCAGCATGTAGAGCAGATTACCTTCAGCGGTGAGTATGCTAATATGGTCAAGCAGCCTGTATTGTACGTGACAGAGAGGGCCGTATTCCGTTTGGTACCAGAAGGATTGGAGCTCATTGAAATTGCGCCGGGCATCGATCTGGAAAAAGACATATTAGCTCATATGGACTTCAAGCCTATTATCCATGCTGTCAAAGTTATGGATTCCCGTATTTTTGCACCTGAGCCTATGGGCTTAGAAATATAAAAAAGGAGGTGATACTTATGGCACGTAACGTTGCATATGACGATATCCACATCGGTGATACAGCAGCTCTATCGAAGACGATATCGGAGCATGACGTATATGCGTTTGCTGGCTTGACAGGGGATTTTAATCCCGTTCATATCAATGCAGAATTTGCTAAGGGGTCTATGTTTAAGGAACGCATTGCCCACGGTATGATTTCAGCAGGACTCATTTCTGCCGTCCTCGGCACGGAACTTCCTGGCATCGACACGATTTATATGAATCAGGAAGTGAGTTTCCTGGCACCTGTCATGTATAATGATACCCTCACAGCTACTGTGGAATGCATTGAAAAAGATGATGCAAAGCATCGCATTGTATTTAAGACAACTGTTGTCAATCAACACGGAAAAGTTGTTACAGACGGCAAAGCCCGTGTTATGAAGCGGTAAGATAATTAATTATAAAGACCATCCTCCTTCTTAGTATCTAGATAAACACAAACTCCACAAAGATAATAGCCTCTGGAATGAAATCATACTTTTCTTCCAGAGGCTATTGTCTTTATCTATTAACGGATGATTGTGATTTGACAGTTTTCCATGGCCTTTAATGCGATGTCATGGTTTTCTGGCGTACTGCCGGCGCAACAGTCAGCCAGGACGGCAATTTCTTTTTCTGGGAAATAGGCCTTTAAGAGCAGGGCATTGGAGATGACACAGATGTCCGTGCAGAGTCCCATGAGGACGAGGCGGTCATATGGGGCGACTTCTTGGACGAGGTCGGTACAGCCGAAGGTGGGCTTTTCCAGAATTTCTGCCATGAGCGTATAGGGCATGAGGGCTTTCGTAATGTTCCAGCCGTGGCTGTCCTTGACGCAGTGCATGATAGGAAGGTGGTGGCCTTCCTGGGTATCCAGATAGTCTTCGTCATGCGTATCTTGCGTAAAGATGAAGTCTGTATCGTTGTTTTCATCTCGTTTGGCCGTTTGGAGTGCTTTTTCTACACGTGGTACGATAGCTTGTGCTTCTTTTGTTCCTAACGTGCCGTCGATGAAGTCGTTTTGCATGTCAATGATGAGATAGGCTTGCTGCATTATAATCCCTCCATAGCCGTCCGCATTTCCTTGACGTATTCTTCTACGTCCGGTGCTGTCATGAGTCCCGTCATGGCACAGATGCCGGCAATGGGAATGCCTTTAAGCTGCGGAATCGTTTGGGGCGTTACGCCACCTAACGCATAGACAGGAACCTTAACAGCGTTGCAGATTTCCCGAAGCGTATTCGTTCCGATAGGCGATGACTTGGCCTTGCACGGCGTCGGGAAGACGTGGCTGGCAATGATGTAGGTGGCTCCTAGCTGTTCGGCCTTTTTAGCTTCTTCTACGGTGTGGACGGAACAGCCGAGGCTGGTCATGAAGAATTGCAGTGACGTGTGTGTTTCTAAATATTCCAGAGAGCATTGGAAACGGGGGATGTGAAGCTTGATGCCAACGCGGCCAAAGTGATTGAGGATGCAGAACGTGCCGTGACTGTTACAGATTTTTTGCGCCTTCTTGGCGTACGTGAGATAGTCTTCCGGGTCCAGATCCTTTTCACGGAGTATGAGGCCATCTACATCAGTAGAGGCGATTTTCGTCACTTGATCCCAGTAATTCTGTTTGGCAAGTCCACGGTTTGTAATAGCGATTAAATTAAGCACAATAGTTCACCTTTATCCTTCATAATGTGATACAAAGTCGTTGTAAATATAGTTATATTATACCGTGTATTTCAGGCGTATTCAACAGAAAACGGGGTTTACAATGCAATAAATGCATGGAAAAACCGTAAAATAGTCAATAAATGCAGGATTGATAATGCTTGTAAGTCATAATATTGTGCGTGTATGTGCATAGTTACGCAAGGGCTATTGTTAATCCTTCATTTCCGGATATGCAAAAAAGGCTGTCCTCTATCGGGAACAACCTTTTTTGCAGTGCTGCAGGTGGATAGGTCTGCAGTCTTGGATATTTTTAGGATCTATGATCAGCAGCGGCCGGATATTCCGCCGCGAATCACCTCTTATAGGTAAATGTACTCGCTCGTTACGGGCTGGAGTCCCATGCCCTTTATAGCGGCGTACATATCATCGAAAGGACGGGCATCTGTAATCTGGAACTGTTCGTCCCCTTTTTCAGATCCGGCATCGTCGAGGTGGCCGCCAATGCCGACGCAGACGCTGGCAGATACTTTTGTAGCGGCAATTTTGATGATGCCGTTGCGGAAGGCTGCGCTTTCTCGGCTCGATACGACGATGGACGCATACGGCAGGAAAAGGCGGTATGCGCAAATGATCTGGGTGAGCTTGCGTTCGTCCACGTCTTTCGGATTGATTTTATCGTTGTTGATAATGGGGCATAGCCGCGGGCACGACAAGGATATTTCAGCGTGTGGGTATTTGCGCTGTATGAGCCATGCGTGCATCCCCGTTGCCACGGCGTCTTTCTGATAGTCGTCGAGGCCTAAGAGGGCTGCAAAACCGACGCCCCGCATGCCACCTAAGATGGCGCGTTCCTGTGAGTAGAAGCGGTATGGGAAGATGCGCTTGTTGCCGGCCAGATGGAGCGTTTCGTATTTGACGGGATTATACGTTTCCTGGAATACTGTAACGTAGTCGGCACCACATTCGTGGAGATACGTATACTCGTCGGAGTTGACAGGATAGATTTCCATGCCGACGTTACGGAAGTACTGACGGGCGATTTTAACGGCATTGCCAATATAGTGTATGTCGCTCATCTTCGGGCTTTCGCCGGTGAGCATGAGGACTTCTTCCATGCCTGTCTTAGCGATGTTTTCACATTCCCTGTGCAGTTCTTCGTCACTGAGGCGGGCCCGCTTGATCTTGTTGTGAGAATTAAACCCACAGTAGATACAGTAGTTGTCACAATAATTGGCAAAGTAGATAGGCGTAAAGATATTGATGTTCGTGCCAAAGTGGCGCCGCGTGACTACATGGGCTTTCTGGGCCATCTGTTCCAGATAAGGAGCGGCTGCCGTCGACAAGAGGGCCATGAAATCGTGCGGGGCTAGATGCTGTTTGTCGAGGGCCGCTTCGACATCACGGCTCGTGAAATCTTCATTGCAAAAGGAATCATGATAAGAAAGAACCTGATCGAGCATATCCGAATTGAGGACTTCCATGCCTGGTAAGTATGTCATGTGGTCAATGCGTTTTTCTTCCATTTCAATCGCCTCCTCAATCGCCTAAGAAACCTGTAAGTGGATCCGAGGCGGATGCCGTTTCTCGGACCCGACCGAGACCGGATAGATATGCAGCACGGCCGGCTTCGATGGCTTTGCGGAAAGCTTGTGCCATGAGGGGCAGGTTGCCTGCCGTTGCTAGGCCGGTGTTGGCCATGATAGCTGCAGCGCCCATTTCCATGGCTTCACATGCCTGAGAAGGTCTGCCGATGCCGGCATCGACAATGATAGGCAAGTCGATTTCATCGATGAGAATCTGGATGAAATCGCGCGTGCTCAGGCCTTTGTTAGTCCCGATGGGAGCGGCTAACGGCATGACCGCTGCTGCACCGGCGTCGACGAGGGCCCGGGCAGCGTAGAGGTCAGGATACATATATGGAAGCACGACAAACCCTTCTTTTGCCAGAATTTCCGTGGCTTTAATGGTTTCGTTGTTATCCGGCAGGAGATAGCGGCTGTCGCGCATAATTTCGATTTTGATGAAATCACCACATCCAACTTCACGGGAAAGGTGGGCAATGCGGACGGCTTCGTCAGCGGTACGGGCACTGGATGTATTGGGAAGGAGCGTAACGCCTTCGGGGATATAATCAAGGATATTTTCGTGTTTGCCTGCTTCGACGCGGCGCAGAGCCATGGTGATAATCTGGGCGCCTGCCTGTTCAACAGCGGCTTTGATTAAATCGACAGAATACTTTCCAGAACCAAGAATGAAGCGGGACGTAAATTCGTGCCCGCCAAGAATGAATGTATCATCAGTTGCCATGAGTAATCACTCCTTGTAGTTTTTTCCGGCGTAGGCAAATAAGTAGTACAGGTTGTGTTCCTCAACCTCCACCGACAAAATGTACGATTTCAAGAGAATCTCCGTCTTTGAGCAATACGTTGCCGTACGTGGTGCGGGGGACGATTTGTCCGTTCCGTTCGACGGCAATCCGTTCAGGACGGTAGCCTTCTTTTAACAGGTATTCCTGTAGATTCGTGTCTGCAGCATCGACATCGACGCCGTTAATGCGTACCATTCTAGATGCTCCTTTCCAGTTAGATTTCGTTTGGGTATCGTTTCCTGTGTTAAAAAAAGAGACCACACGAAGACTTACACCCAAGGTGGTGTACCCCTTCGTGTGGCCTTTGCGGTCTCACTCTAGCTCTATTATACTGTACTGTGCTGCTTTGTCAAGCACGGACGGCCCGAGACAGCTTGAGGCCCTTCTCCTCTATACTACAGGCGTTGCAGCAGGCCTGTTGAGGTCTTTTAGCATCTGCTGGTCGACGTGGACTTCGTTGCCACCGGTCGTCAGATACCCGCCTATCATGAGGCCGTTCAAGCCTCCCGTCAGAGCTAGGGCCTGGAGGGATCGCAAGTTGACTTCCCTGCCGCCGGCTGTACGGATGAGGGCTTTTGGCAAGATAAAGCGGAATACGGCGAAGGTACGGAGAATTTCCCATGGCGACAAGGCTGTGTTGTGGGCAAACGGCGTCCCTTTGATGGGATTTAAGATGTTTAGTGGAATAGAGTCGACACCGAGGTCTTTCAAGGTAAACGCCATTTCGACACGTTGCTGTGGCGTTTCACCGAGGCCGAAGATGCCTCCGGAACAGACGCGCAATCCCGCTTTTTGAGCCGTTTTGATTACATTCATTTTATCTTTAAATGTGTGGGTCGTGCAAATGTGGGGGAAATACGATGGTGCTGTTTCAATGTTGGCATGGTAGCGGGAAATGCCAATGCTTTTTAAAGCGCGCGCTTGTTCATCGTTTATGAGGCCTAAGGAACAGCACGTTTCGATGTGGACTTCTTCTTTAATGCGAGTCAACGTTCTTATAATGCTGTCAAATTCCGGACCTGGTACAACGGAACGTCCACTGGTGACGATGGAAAAACGGGCAGCGCCGGCAGCTTTGGCTTTTTTGGCAGCGGCGACGATTTCTTCTTCGTCTAAGAGGCCGTATTCGTCGACACCTGTATCGTAGTGGGCCGATTGGGCACAGAAGCGGCAGTTTTCAGGACACTTGCCGCTTCTGCCGTTGATGATTGCGCAGCAGTCGACTGTATCGTCGTTGAAGTGCTGACGGATTTTATCAGCCAATGCCAGCAGCAGAGGCGTATCGTCATCGTCTGCGGTAATGAGGCGGACGGCGTCGTCGTGGGTAATTGCCTTGCCGTCCATGACAGATTGGGCAAGGTGTGTCATTTCTTCTATTGTCATAGGGATGCTCCTTTCCATACAGTGGAACCTTTGGCCAGTTGGCGATGAAAAAGGCCTTACGAGTGCAGTATACGCCATTGGTATATGTAAGTCAACTTAAAAATAACACATAACAAGTTTACAAATAGGAAAAAATACATAAAATTGCCGTGAAAAACAAGGTCTTTCCCCTTTTCAGTATCGCCGTTTTTCGTTAAAATAAAGAATAGACGTTTTTACAGGTTACGACTCTCATTTATAGGATACGTGCTATGTTACAAATTGATCGATTGTCAGATACTCCCTTTTACATACAAATATACATGTATTTTCGCAAGGAAATCGAAGCCCATCGCATGCCGGCGGGCATGAAGCTGTCGTCAGTACGCGAACTGGCACAGACCATCGAAGTCAGCAAGATGACCGTGGAAAAGGCATATTATCAGCTGGCCAGTGAAGGATATATCATTCGGCACAACCGCTCGCGCTATGCCGTGGCTCATCTCGATGCCATAAAGCGGGATGCAGAGCCCGTAGATAACCAGAATGTGACGCCAGTGCCCATACGATACCGCTACGATTTTGGTAGTGGTGACATGGACATGAATTACTTTCCCATGACGGAATGGCGCAAGTCAATGAACCGCGTCTTGAGCCACCCCGATGCTCTTCTGGCCAATATGGATGAACAAGGCGCACCGGCACTGCGTCAGGCTTTGAGCCAATATGTCCTGGATATGCGTGGCGTCAAGGCACGGCCGGAGAACATCGTCATCAGCTCGGGGACGGTGCCGTTATTGGCGCTGCTGGCAAGCTTGCTCCAACACGATTACAATCGCATTGCCGTCGAAGAGCCGGGCTTTAAGTTGGGGCGGGAGCTCTTGCGGACCATGGGGTATACGATTACGCCAGTGGCCCTTGAAAAGGGTGAGTTTTCCTTAGAGGCCCTGGAAAAAAGTCAGGCCCGCGTTGTCTATGTCAGCCCGTCGCACCAATTCCCGACGGGGACAATCATGCCTGTTGGCACGCGGTACCGACTCCTCCGCTGGGCCCTTGCATCGGATGGCCTTATCATCGAAGACGATTATGACAGCGAGCTCCGTTATCAAGGACGGCCTGTGCCGGCATTGCAGAGCCTCGATACAGAGGACCGCGTCGTCTACATGGGGTCTTTATCGAAGATACTGCCGCCATTTATTCGCCTGAGTTTCATGGTATTGCCACCCCATCTTTTAGAACGCTACAACCGGTCGCGTTCTTTATTCCGTCTGGGGGCGTCCATTCCTGAACAATGTGCGTTGGCTGATTTTATCCATAACGGCGGCATGGCCCGACAAATCAGGCGGCTTCGGAAGCACTATATCGAAAAGGGAGCCTTTTTGGAAGGGTGCCTTAGAGAGGCCTTCGGCGATACGATTCGCATCAGTCCCGTCGAATCGGGCGTGTATTGCCATGTCACACTGCAGTCATCTTTGACGGCAAATGAGTTGATCCGGCGGGCCGCAGCCAGAGGTTGCCGTGTCTTATGGTTTTCTTCTTTTTATGAACATCCCAATCCCGCTCGGGATACAGAATTTCTCCTGAGCTTTTCTAAAATACCGGCCCATGAGCTGAAAGAGGCTGTCCATGCCTTGCAGCAAGCCTGGTCGGAGAAAGAAGGCGTCTAATGGCTAAAGGATTTCGTTTTATTCATTGTGGGGACCTTCATTTAGGCAGCCCCTTCCAGCACATTACGGCGACCGATGACCGGTGGCAGCGCATTGCCGGCAAGGCGCCTATGCGGGCGTTTCAGAAAATCGTCCAGCTTGCTATTGAAAAATCTGTCGACGCCGTCCTCATCACAGGCGACGTCTATACGAGTGCGAACCATAATCTGACGGCCCAGCTTGATTATGTCCGCCTCCTCCACAAATTAGGGCAGCACCAGATTCCCGTCTTTGCCGTCTTAGGCAATCACGATCCGGCCGAATCGTGGAAGGCCCGCATCGCCTTTCCGCCGAACGTCCACGTGTTCAGCACGGAAAAGGTGGAACGCATGCCCCTCCTCGTCGATGGCGAAGAAGTGGCGGCTATTTATGGACAAAGTTATGCCAGAAGCGAACAGCGGGAAAACGTGGCGTGGAATTTTCATAAAAGTCCTGTCGATCCTTTTGCCATCGGCATGCTCCATACGCAGGCAGGTCAGACCCAATCGACGTATGCGCCGTGTACTTTGACGGATTTGCAGGAAAGCGGCATGGATTACTGGGCCTTAGGCCACGTCCACAAGCACCGCATCCTGAGCGAAAATCCGTATATCGTCTATTCTGGAAATCCCCAGGGACTGGATTGTACGGAAACGGGCGAACGAGGTTGTTATCTCGTCGAAGTAGGTTCCTATGGCACGGTGACGATGCAGTTCATCGATACGAGCATCGTGCGCTGGGAAACGGTGGATATCGCCATGGATGATATCCAGTCTGTAACGGAACTGCGCGATGCCGTGCGGCTTGAAAAAGAAAAAGTTCGCCGCGAAACGGGAAAGCCGACGTTCCTTACGGTCCGCTTTGTCGGCAGCGGTTCCATGTATCAGGTCCTTAACAATCCGGAAGCGACACAGTATTGGATAGACAGCTGGAATGAAGAGGAAGAAGGAAAATACGCCTTCGTCATGGTTCAAGGCCTGCGCAACTTGGCGCGGCCCAAAATCGACTCTGGAGAACGGAGCAAGTTGCCCGACACGGTCGGCGATTATCTGAGCGTAGCAGAAAAATTGGAGGCCTTGCCAGAAGAAGAACGCATGAAAGTGCTGCGGGATATTGTTATGAGCCGACCTGAATTCGAACGGCTCGGCGCCTATGGCCGCTCCATCAGCGACGAACGCCTGCGCGAAGCCTTTGCCAAGGGTAAATGGCTGGGTATGCAGAAACTCTTAGACGATAAAAGAGGGTAAGATCATGAAAATCATTCAAATGAATTTAGACGATTTCGGCATTTACCATGACATCTCGTGGAACCCGCCTGATAAGGGGCTCATCGTCATGCACGGGCACAACGAAAGCGGCAAGACGACACTCATGAAGTATGTTCGGGCCATGTTCTTCGGGTATCCCCGCGGCGAATGGCGCGGCCATTTTGGCCACATGGATATTCGCCGGGAAACAGGAAAAGAATATCGCATTTTCCGGAATGAAAAGGAATCGTATATAGAAGACGGCGACACCATTATCCATGATGAACCGTCTGCGCTTTGGTGGCATGGTCTGGAACGGAGCACGTACGACAAGATTTTTGCCATGGGATTGGAAGATCTGCAAGGTTTTAAAATCTTGTCCAATGAAGCCGTACGCAGCCATTTCTTCAGCGTAGAAG
>ENA-OZGA01000446-OZGA01000446.1-human-gut-metagenome-genome-assembly--contig:-NODE-446-length-18392-cov-5.187108_pt1 | contig 18392 bp, 32 predicted proteins | sample MGYA00245112_ERZ653649 | MGnify/ENA primary metagenome ERZ653649 (study PRJEB26926, sample SAMN06165071) | human gut metagenome | biome: ENVO:00009003; feature: ENVO:2100002; material: ENVO:00002003...
AGATGCTCAGGAGTCTCGTGGGCTCGGAGATGTGTATAAGAGACAGTCATAAAGGCCATCGAACATGACGATATCCTTCATGATTTCTATTTTCTGCTGTTCCAGACCGGATTGAATCTTTTCGACCTGGGCTCCTAACGTATGGAATGATTCCATGACGGCATCCTTTTTCCGGAACAAGGCGCCTACAATAGGCAGGCTCGATAAGAAACCACCTTTATCGTCATCTGAGAACTCCCGTACTTTCAAGCTCAAATCCTTCAAGAGCTCTCCTGCCGTATCGAGATCACGGCTTCGGACGTTGCTGAGGATACTATCAGAAAAATCAGCAATATTCTTCTGTGCACGATTTCCATACTGGACGATAGAGGCCGAATCACCCAGATCAATGGCATCTTTAATGCGATCGACTTCCTGACGTTCTTCCTGCGTCAGCATTTCCACCTGCTGCGTAACAGAAGCCACCTCCTTCGATTCATCGACAAGCGACTCCTGAGAAGCTGCTTTTTTCGCTAATAAGTCATCTAACGTTACATTTGCCATATGATACACTCCTTATCAGTCTTTGCTATGTCTCGGCAAGTAATAGGAAAGGAAATAATCGTCCAATCCCATGAATAAATAGCGAAGGCCTTCAATGAAGCCGATTAAAGCGGGAATACTGGACCAGCAAAAAAGAATATACAGGATTCCTTGGAAATATTTCCGCTGATAAAACTTATGAATACCGAACCCTCCTAAAAAGATGCCTAAGACGCCGTTGATGATTTTTTCCATCTTCACGTCGTGGCGAAGGCTATCAGGGATCTGGATATAGGAAGCCCTCATATCTTGGCGCATATCTTCTGTCGTCTTTGATTCTGGCGCCGTAAAGACAGGGCGCGCGCCGTCCAGATTCTCTACGGCACCATCTGAATATTCTACAGATTCTTTCCCATTCTCAATGCCCTCATTTTTCAGCGTTTCTTTCATGACCTTCATTTCCGCTTCGAGGTCCATGATCTGTGCATTGAGGACTTTCGTGAATTCCTTTTCATAGGCCTCATCAAAATTCATGAGGATGTTCTTGATATTTTTCTGTGTTGACAGGACCTCTTCCGTCGTAAGGCCAGTTTTTTCCAAATCCTGAAACTTTTTCGTCAGCATGACAGCCCGGTCCTGATAGTATTCGATGAAGTGCCGAGACAGGCCGATTTTTTCAGGATGATCCTGGAGATACATCAAAAAACGCCGTGAAATATGCTGCATCTTCTTCAGCTGCATCTGCATCGGTGTATCTGTAATAGACGGGATGGCAGCTTCCAGTGCTTCATAATCGGAAACCGCTTTTTTAAAACATTCCCGGTTCATCCGGTCCAGCTCTTCGTTTCCGCTATGTAATGCAATATGTTTTTGTATGCTTGTTGCGCTCTTGGCCTTATGGTCAAGCTTATAGAGGATACAAATTCCGACTACGGCCAAGGGACTGCAATAGAATTCTTGTGTTGCCAAAAATTCTAAAAGGGGAATAAAAAAACAAATGAACGCTCCTATATACCCTAAAATTCTCATAACTACCTCCCAACGTACATGTATAATTTCATTATACAATATTATAGCCTTTGACACCACTACAGGAGCCGTGCCATTCTATTTTCTATGTCCCATACCGCCTGTTGCATTCGTTTTCATTTGTGGTATAATAGGTATGTCTTCAGGGCAGGGTGTAATTCCCGATCGGCGGTATAGTCCGCGAGCGCTTCGCGCAGGATTCGGTGCAATTCCGATACCGACAGTATAGTCTGGATGGAAGAAGGCAGGGCCATTGGTTGCATCAGGCAGCTTTATTGTGCCGTGTGTTTTGAAGTCATGCTCTGACAGATGTCAGGGCTTTTTTTATTGCCTGAGACAAGCTCAATTTTCAGGAGGAATTACGATGAACAAGTACAACACTATTGAAGAAGCATTAGACGAATTACGCAAGGGCCATATCATTCTCGTCACCGATGACCCGGACCGTGAAAATGAAGGCGATTTCATCTGTGCCGCCCAGTATTGCACAACAGAAAACATGAATTTCATGGCTACCCACGGCAAGGGCCTTATCTGCCTGCCTATTAGCCAGGACATTGCCAATCGCCTTGAATTGCCGCCTATGGTAGCAGAAAATACGGATAACCATTCTACGGCTTTTACCGTATCCATTGATCACGTCGATACGACAACGGGTATTTCTGCTGTTGAACGAGGGCTCACAGCTCGTAAAGTAGCCGATGGAACATCAAAACCAAGCGATTTCCGTCGTCCCGGCCACATGTTCCCCCTTATCGCGCGTGAAGGCGGCGTCCTCACTCGGGGCGGCCATACAGAAGCCACCGTCGATCTCATGAAACTGGCAGGATTAACAGAAGCCGGTCTTTGCTGTGAAATCATGGCAGAAGACGGTACGATGATGCGCACGCCACAGCTCATGAAAGTGGCACAAATGTATCACCTTTGTTTCATTACGATTGCCGATCTTAAAGAATACATCAAGAGCCATTCGTAGAAAGCCCCTTTTCTCCTTTAACGAGAGTTGATTCCCCTCAAAGACAGCGCTATAATTTGGGTGATAGTCAGTAGCACTATCGGTAGGTGTTTGAGGAGGTTTATAATGGAATACAAACGTGTTGATGCTTCACACATTCTCGTCCGCCTTGTCCCGGGGGAAGAAATCATGACATCTCTCTTAAAAGTAGCAGAAAAAGAAACGATTGATTTCGCCATGATTCAAGGACTCGGTGCCGTCGATGAAGTCGTGTTGGGACTGTATAATGTTAAAACAAAAGAATATACAGAAACGAAGCTGGAAGGCATCTTTGAAGTCATATCCCTGACAGGCACCCTCGATAAGAAGGATGGCAAACACTACGGTCATGCCCACATCTGTGTCGGTACAACTGGCGGCAAAACCTACGGTGGCCATATGGTATCAGGCACGATCGGCATCACAGCAGAAATCATCTTGACCATTCTCCCGACGACTGTCAATCGCATAGAAGAACCGTCGATGGGAATCAACGTGTGGGATTTACATGCGTAATCGTATGAACCAAAGCCCCTTGCATACTCGTGCAAGGGGCTTTGTACTATATTAACATGTATTTAAGGAATAGTCAGGATATCCATCTCTTCTAAAATCTTTTCCTTCGTCATCGTTCCAAGGGCATCTAACAGATGAACATGGAACGTTCCATATCCCCGGCTCGTCTGCCATGCTTCTTCACCGGCCAATCCCATGTGAATCGTTCCTATCAGGGCCGCATCAAAAGAGGGCCCCACCGCATGGTAGGCCCCGATGATGGCACCGAGCATACAGCCTGTACCCGTTACATGGCCCATAGCAGGCGACCCATTCTTAACTCCTGTTATCCCGTGAGAATGCACAATCATATCGATGGGACCTGTCATCACGATGACAGCATCCATACGCGTTGCAAAGTCCCGCATGGGGCCGGCCAGCTGAGCAATGGTCTCAACGGTAACTTGATCTTCACGACTGGAATCAACGCCTTTGGCATGAGACGGTAACCCCATAAGGCGGCGGATTTCAGAACTATTTCCCTTGATGATACCGGGATGGCACGCATCTATAAACGCCTTAGCAAAGTCGTAGCGCAAGGTACTCGTTCCGATACCAACGACATCTATGAGCGTAGGAATTTGCAATGACCAGGCTCGTTTCCCAGCCTTCATCATAGCCTCCATCCGCACATCTGTAATATTACCCAGATTGACGACAAGGGAATCGGAATGCGAGACCACTTCTTCCACTTCCCTGGGATGACTCGCCATGATGGGACTAGCTCCAACAACTAAAATAGCATTGGCACTGTCGTTCATCGTTATGGCATGGGTCATACAATGTACCATAGGCTCCTCTTGTTTCATTCGGTCCCATATCGTTGCTATGGCAATGCTCATCTGTTCTGTTTCTTCCATCATATCTCTTTTCTTTTCCATCTCGCTTTATCCCTCTCGCGTACATCACAGTCTTCCTTCCCATCATATTCGTTTTATACAGGAATTGCAACTGTGTATATGACAAAACGACCTTCTTTGTCCCTATAATACTCTTGCACTTCTCCCACGCTGGCATATATGAGACGATTTTTTAACACCCTTCCAGCCCCTTCATATTGAAAATGGGAATGAACTATATTGTAACCGTACCGTCTCAAACGATGAAGAATGACTCCCTACTATCTGCTTTATGGACCACCATACGCCTGTTTTTATTTCCAATATGAATGACTATCTATCCAAATTCACAGTCTTACAAAGACCGATGAATCCTTGTTCGAATCAATAGAAACAAGCGCCGGTCCTACTATGATAAGGACCTCGCACATAAAATAAAAGAGGCATCGGAATTTTCCGATGCCTCTCCATGCAGTTATATGGCGGAGTGAGAGAGATTCGAACTCTCGCAGGCCTTACGACCTCTAACGATTTAGCAAACCGTCCTCTTCAGCCTCTTGAGTATCACTCCATATGTCACTGACTATATTATCTTACACGATTTCAGTAGACATGTCAAGAGATAGAGTTCGATTTATATCGTTCACGGTCTTACGATTTTATGGCTTTTTCCAGGCGTTCAAGTTTGCCATCCATCATATTAGTGTATCCAGGGCGGATGTCTGCTTTGATGATGACTTCTGTACGAATTCCTTTATCCGTAAAGATTTGTGTCGCTTTCTTCACGACAGCCATGACATCGTCCCATTCTCCTTCGATTTCGGTAAACATGGCATATGTATGAGATTTCAGACCGGATTCACGGATAAGCTTTACAACTTGTGCCACGTATGGTGCATATTCGTCACCAGTGCCACAAGGAGCAATGCATACGGCTACAAGTGTATTCATACGAAATTCCTCCTTTAGTGTTGAATTGTCTCTTATGAATTCATTATAGCTGTATTACCGCGTTTGTCTAGTCTTATGACGATACATGATGGTCATGATTGACAGCGTAACCAGGCGTTAGCCATTTGAAAAGGATGTTTCATGCAATTCCATCTGGGCGACGGTTTCACCATCCGTACCAAAGGTGATACGACCTTTGAGCGTCTTTCCTTGTTGAATCAGGGGAATCCATTTTCGGTCTCCTTGCCACATCTCTTCAAAGGGAAGTTCATGAGAGCCAAACCACTGTGGTTCCATTTCTTCTGTTTGCCTTACTGTCCCTTGCCAGTGATGAAGGAGATAGACGTATCCAATATGATCCAGGTCTGGTGCGTCCTGGAAGTGAAAGTCCAGGAACGCGACGAGCTCCAGATCTGCTGGGTCCGCCACGAGGCCCGATTCTTCATGGAGCTCACGGATAGCACAGTCTGGGAAGGTTTCACCAGATTCGATTTTACCGCCGAATCCGTTCCACTTTGCTATGCCAAAGCCTCGACGTTTTCTGCCAAGGAGAAGTCTCCCCTTTTTGTCAATAGGAAAACAGAGTGTTGTCGGGCGCACGTCATCACCTTATTTCTTCTTATTCATGTTCTTAAAGTATTCATGTTCCTTGTTGAGTTCCTGAAGAACCGTATTGATGGTCCAGGAAATATTAGTTGGCGTCATCATAGCCTTTAAGGGGACGTTTTTGAGTCGGCCCCGACGGATGCTATCGAGAAGAAGGTTTACAGACTGTTTATCAAAACCACAAAGGACGATGGCCTCTTTCGTGACTTCTTTGAGTTCATCATCTTCATCTACGTTGCCATGAACGTCTGTTTCATCCTTCGTTTCACCTTTCATGGCCGAAATTTCTTCAATCTCTTCGTCTGTAAGACCGAGTATGGCACCGATTGTCTCTTCTTTTTCTTCTTCTTTGACGAACCGGACTTGCGCTTTTGTTAACAGTCCCAAGAGTTTCAGTTGTTTCTGTCTTTCTGGCGCAAAGTTGACGGCCAGAATCATTTTAAAAGTCATAGCTATACCTCCTTTACCTTGTAAAAAAAGTCCGCTGCGATAATCCACAGCGGACTTTTATCTTGATCAACGTGTCTGTATTAGACTAATTCGATGATTACCATGGGAGCAGCATCACCTTTACGGAAGCCCGTTTTGATGATACGTGTGTAGCCGCCCTGGCGGTCCTTGTATTTCGGAGCAATTTCATCAAACAGTTTCTTTACAACGTCTTCGTCCATCAGATAAGCCAGTACCTGGCGGCGTGCATGGAGATCGCCACGTTTAGCAAGGGTAAGCATTTTTTCAGCCATTTTGCGGAGTTCTTTTGCTTTTGCTTCAGTGGTTTCGATGCGTTCGTGCTGGAACAAAGAGGTAACAATGCTGCGCAATAATGCTTTACGTGCAGAGCTGTCACGTCCTAACTTTCTATAAGCCATCGTTCATCCTCCTAAACTTATTCTTCATTGGATTTCAGGTCGTACCCGTAATCCTTCAATTTGTCAATGATTTCGTCTACGGATTTTTTGCCGAGGTTGCGGATTTTAGCAAGGTCGTCTTCTGTATGCGTCATCAAATCGCCAAGGGTGTAAATATTGGCACGCTTTAAGCAGTTCGATGCACGAACAGAAAGATCAAGGACGTCAATCTTAATCGTGTTGACATCCGGGCCCTGAGCTTCTTCACTTTCTTCTTCCGAAACACCTGTGAAAGGAGCCTTAGCATCCCGTGTACCCGGGTCCGTTGCAATTTCCTGGAAGTAGTTAAGGTAGCTGATCATGATGGATGCAGCTTTGGCTACAGCATTTTCAGCTGTAATACTTCCATCAGTTGTTACTTCGAGCGTCAACGAATCGTAATCCATTTCGTTGCCGACCCGGATATTGCCGACTTCGTACTTCGTACGAACGACAGGGGAATAGATGGAGTCAATAGGAATGACACCAATCATATCCGTGTCTTTTTTATTCTTCGTAGAAGGAACATATCCCTTACCACGTTCGATATGGCACTGCATATGGATATGTGCATCCGAATCGAGTGTAGCAATATGAAGATCCGGGTTTAAAATTTCTATGTCTGTGTTTACGTCAAGATCCCGTGCGGTGAATTCGCATTCGCCATTGATGTCGACAGTGATGTCAAGTTCATCAATGTCGTCTCGAGTGAATTTTATGCAAAGTTGCTTTAAATTCAAAATGATGTCCGTAACATCTTCGCGTACACCAGGGATGGTTGAAAATTCATGCAATACGCCATCAATTTTGATGGATGTAATGGCTACGCCATCAAGAGAGGACAAAAGAATGCGCCGCAAGCTATTACCCAATGTGATTCCGTAACCTCTGTCGAGAGGTTCGCATACGAATTTTCCGTATTTGCCGTCATCGCTCTGTTCTGCGATTTCAATTTTAAACTTGTTGTCATCTATCATCAGGAAAATCCTCCTATTTCAGAATCCATACAACTTGAACAGAAACGCAGTCCATTATACGCGTCTACGTTTCGGCGGACGGCAGCCATTATGAGGAATCGGGGTTACGTCTTTAATGGAATTTACTTCCAGACCAGCAGCCTGCAAAGCACGGATAGCAGCTTCACGACCGGAGCCCGGGCCTTTTACGAATACGTCAACCTGACGGAGACCGTGTTCCATTGCAGCTTTAGCAGCTGTTTCAGCAGCCATCTGAGCTGCGAAAGGAGTGCTCTTACGGGAGCCGCGGAAACCCATTTCGCCGGCACTTGCCCAGCTCAGAGTATTACCCTTTTGATCGCTGATCGTAACAATTGTGTTATTGAAAGTAGAACGGATATGTGCTGCACCAGATTCTACATGTTTCTTTTCTTTTCTTTTATTGGTTCTTACGTTCTTAGCCAAAATCGTTTCCCTCCTTACTTACGGATTATTTTTTCTTGCCAGCTACGGCTTTACGCGGACCTTTACGTGTACGAGCATTTGTCTTTGTGCGCTGACCGCGAACAGGAAGACCTGCACGATGACGTTTGCCACGATAGGAATTTACTTCGATAAGACGTTTGATGTTAAGAGCAGTGTCGCGACGAAGGTCACCTTCGACTTTGTAGTCAGAACCGATGACTTCACGGATTTTTTGAACTTCTTCTTCTGTGAGGTCGCGAACGCGGGTATCCGGATTAATACCTGTCTTAGCAAGGATTGCCTGGGAAGAGGAAAGACCGATACCCAAAATATATGTTAAACCTACTTCTACACGTTTGTCACGTGGTAAATCTACACCGGCTATACGTGCCATCTAATTCACCTCCTGAATGATTAACCCTGTTTCTGTTTATGTTTCGGATTTTCGCAAATAACCATGACACGGCCTTTGCGTTTAATGATTTTGCATTTTTCGCAAATTTTCTTTACCGACGGTTTTACCTTCATAATTAACCTCCTGCGTACTCAACCTTATTTAAAGCGATACGTGATACGACCACGGTTAAGGTCGTACGGTGTGAGTTCCAGTGTTACCCGGTCACCGGGAAGAATGCGGATGAAGTTCATACGCATTTTACCGGAAACGTGTGCTAAAACGATGTGTTCGTTTTCTAATTTTACCTTGAACATGGCATTGGGAAGGGCTTCTACAACGACGCCTTCTACTTCAATGACATCTTGTTTGGACATGAGTTACCTCCTATACCCGCTTAATCCTGGGACCGGAGTGTAAGAATTTCCGGACCGTGTTCGGTGATAGCTACAGTATGTTCAAAATGAGCTGCCGGCTTGTGATCGTTCGATACCACAGTCCAACCGTTTTTCAGGCGGTGGTTTTTGTAGGAACCCATGGTAATCATCGGTTCGATGCAAAGGACCATGCCCGGTTCGAGGATTTCACCGTGGCCGGCTAAGCCATAATTCGGAACTTCCGGATCTTCGTGCATGTCCGAGCCAATGCCATGACCGACGTAGTCGCGGACAACACCATAGCCGAATGATTCGGCATAAGACTGTACGGCATGGCCGATGTCACCCAGGTGGTTGCCAGCTACAGCCTGTTCAATGCCTTTGTATAAAGATTCTTCCGTAACTTGAAGAAGTTTCATGGTATGTGGATTGACATGGCCAATGGGAATCGTAATACAAGAATCACCATGATAGCCATCCTTATTCACAACCAAATCGATGCTGATTATGTCGCCATCTTTTAATTTACGGTGGCCTGGGATGCCGTGTACGACTTCGTCATTCACACTGGCACAAATCGTGGCCGGAAACCCATAATAGCCTTTGCAACTCGGAAATGCGCCGCGGCTGCGGATGTATTCTTCGCAACGCTGATCCAGCTCACCAGTGGTAATACCGGGTTTTGCGATTTCTCGCATCAGCTGTAAGGCGTCGGCAGTTATGCGGCCGGCTTCACGAATATACTCAATTTCCCGTTTAGATTTTAATATAATCATTCTTATTTACTCTTTTCAAGGCTCGCTACGATATCTTTATATACATCGTCCATACTCTGTTTTCCATCTACTTCGATGTACAGATTGGAGTTCTTATAGTAATCGATGAGCGGTTTTGTCTGCGCTGCATAGACACTGAGACGTTTCTTAACAGTTTCCATCTTATCGTCATCACGCTGGTATAATTCACCGCCACATTTATCACAAACGTTCTTCACTTTGGAAGGTTTGAAGGTCAGATGATAGGTCGCACCGCAGGAGCGGCAAATCTGACGACCTGTTGTACGCTTAATCAGTTCTTCGTCAGGAACAGCGATGTTAATGACGCCGTCGAGCTTGATGCCAAGATCACGGAGAATAGCGTCAAGAGATACAGCCTGACTTGTTGTACGTGGGAAACCGTCAAGAATAAACCCTTTCTTGCAGTCATCCTTGGACAGACGTTCTTTTACGATACCGACTGTGACGGCATCAGGAACGAGCTGACCGTTATCCATGTACTTTTTAGCTTCAAGGCCAAGAGGAGTCTGTTCCTTGACAGCTGCACGGAACATATCGCCCGTGGAGATCTGAGGAATACCGTACTGTTCAATCAGACGTTCTGCCTGAGTTCCTTTACCAGCCCCGGGAGGACCCATTAACAGAATATACATTCAAACTACCTCCTTATTTCATGAACCCCTGATATTGCTTGTTCAGGACAAGTGATTCAGCTTGTTTCATCGTATCGATACCAACGCCGACGACGATGAGCAAGGCTGTACCGCCAAAATAAACGCCCTCGATACCTGTAATCCAGCCAATGAAATTCGGCAGAATCGCAACGAATGCCAGGAAAAAGGCACCAGCCAAGGTGATGCGCGTCATGATGCGATCGATGAACTTAGCTGTCGGCTGACCAGGGCGAATGCCAGGAATGAAGCCGCCGTACTTCTGCATGTTTTCCGTAAGCTGCGGAATATTAAGCGTAATGGCAGTGTAGAAATATGTGAAGAACATAATGAGCAAGGCGTACATAACCGTGTTGGTAATGGTGCCCCATGCAAAGAAGCTTGCAATCCACTGTACCGTTTCATTCTGCACAAACTGTGCAATCGTGATAGGGAACATGAGGACAGACGAAGCGAAGATGATTGGGATAACGCCTGCCTGATTTACTTTCAAGGGAATGTGTGTCGTATGGCCACCATACATCTTGCGGCCGACGATACGTTTTGCATACTGTACTGATACGCGCCGCTGTCCCTGTGTGACTTCGATGACGACGACGATCATTGCCAGAGCAATAATGGCGAATACCAGCGCCTGAAAAATATTGATCGTACCTGCCTGCACGTATTTGTATACTGTGCTGACGCCATTCGGGAAACGGGCTACGATACCAGCAAAGATGATGAGTGAAATGCCGTTGCCGATACCCCCGGCTGTAATCTGATCACCGAGCCACATGAGGAAGCACGTTCCTGCTGTGAGGATGATGGACACCATAAATACGCTAGCCCAGCTATTGACGACAAGTGCATCATTCACTTTAAGGGCATAGCTCATGGCAAAAGCCTGAATGAAACCGAGGATGACCGTGCCCCAGCGTGTAACCTTCTGAATTTTATCACGGCCGTCCTGATTGTCTTTTGCCCATTGTTCAAAGGTCGGAACGACAGAGGTCAGCAGCTGCATGATGATGGACGCGTTGATATATGGTGTGATACTCATAGCCAACACGGAGAACTTGCTCAAAGCACCGCCAGAGAACAAGTCCAAAAGACCAAACAAGTTGCCGCTGCTGAATAACGATTCGATAACTGTCGAATCAACGCCGGGAACCGGAATATGCACACCGAAGCGGAACACAACAAACATGATGAGCGTAAATATGGCCCGCTTACGGAACTCCGGTACATTCACAACGTTTTGGATGTTTTCTAACATCTCAAATCACCCCTACTGTTCAGCGACCGGTTCTTCTCCCGGTACGACTGTCTTACCTCCAGCTGCTTCGATTTTTGCTTTTGCAGATTTCGTAAAGCCGTTAGCAATTACGGTAAGGGATTTTTCTAAATCTCCATTGCCTAAAACGCGAATGCCATCGCGAACATTTTTAATGATGCCAGTTTCAACGAGTACGACAGGATCAACAGTCGTGCCGTTTTCAAAACGATTGAGAACGGAAACGTTGATTTCAGCATACTGCTTAGCCCAAACGTTCTTGAAGCCACGTTTCGGAAGCAAACGGTACAACGGCATCTGGCCGCCTTCAAAACCAGGACGAACGCCGCCACCGCTACGTGAATTCTGACCTTTATTACCTCTACCGGCTGTAGTACCATTACCAGAACCAGTACCGCGGCCTACGCGGGTACGTTTCTTTTTAGAGCCGGGAACAATGCTCATTTCATGAAGTTTCAATCTAGCGCACCTCCTTCTATATTAAATTTCTTCTACTTTAACTAAGTGTTCTACTTTGTGAAGCATGCCTTTAATCTGAGGCGTAGCTTCTTTCACTACAGTGGAATTGGTCTTGTGCAGTCCAAGAGCGACTACGGTTGCTCGCTGATCGGCAGGACGACCGGCAACGCTCTTGACGAGAGTAACCTTTACTTGAGACATGACGTGTATCCTCCTTATCAGCCGTAAATTTCTTCTACAGTTTTACCGCGGAGTTCAGCAACTTTGTTGACATCTTTCAACTGGGAAAGACCTGTAAGGGTTGCCTGAACCATGTTGTTCGGGTTCGAAGAACCGAGGGATTTCGTGAGGATGTTGCGAACGCCAACGAGTTCCAAAACGGCACGGACAGGGCCACCAGCAATAACGCCAGTACCTTCTGCAGCCGGCTTCAATAAAACCTTACCTGCACCGAACACGCCCGTGATCTGGTGAGGAATGGAACCGTTCTTAAGAGGAACGGTAATCATATTTTTCTTAGCGTCTTCAACGCCTTTGCGGATAGCTTCAGGAACTTCGCCAGCTTTACCTAAACCTGCGCCTACACGGCCATTGCCGTCACCAACAACGACGAGAGCACTGAAGGAAAAACGACGGCCGCCTTTAACTACCTTAGCAACACGGTTGATGAATACGACATTTTCCTGTAATTCGAGACCTGCATGGTCAATTTTTGCCATGTGTTATTTCCTCCTTGATTAGAATTTCAAGCCAGCTTCGCGAGCTGCTGCAGCGAGTGCTGCTACACGGCCGTGGTAAATGTAACCGCCGCGGTCAAAAACTACTGTTGTGATACCTTTTTCAAGGGCACGTTCAGCGACGAGTTTGCCGACGAGTTTAGCAGCTTCGATGTTGCCGCATTTTACGTCCTGACCTTTGATTTCTTTATCAAGAGTGCTTGCCGAAACCAAAGTAACACCGTTAACATCGTCAATTACCTGTGCGTAGATGTTGGTAAGGCTACGGAATACGTTCAAACGGGGACGTTCAGCCGTACCATTTATGTTCTTACGTAAACGCCAATGACGTTTTACGCGAATAGCATTTTTGCTCTTTTTCAAGGAATTCACTCCTTTCCCTTAGTATATCAATTATTTCTTCGTGCCTGCTTTACCGGCTTTACGACGTACATGTTCGCCAACATAGCGGATACCTTTTCCTTTATACGGTTCAGGGAGACGATAGCCGCGGATCTTAGCAGCGAATTCACCAACGTGTTCGTTATTAGGACCGGATACGACGATCTGCGTAGCGCTGGGGCATTCAATCGTAATGCCTTCAGGCGGATCGAGTTCGAGAGGATGGGAGAAACCGAGCGTTAACGCAAGCTTCTTGCCTTTCATTTGAGCTCTGTAGCCAACGCCGACGATTTCGAGTTCCTTTTTGAAACCTACAGAAACGCCAGTTACCATGTTGGCGATAAGGGCACGAGTCAAACCGTGGAGAGCACGGTTTTCTTTTTCGTCATTCGGACGTTCTACTGTAATAACGTTGTCGTTAACAGTTACTTTGATATTCGGGTGAAGCGTACGAGTGAGTTCGCCTTTCGGGCCTTTAACGGTAATTACTTGGCCGTCGAGCTTTACAGTTACGCCTGCCGGGATATCAATAGGCATTCTACCTATACGAGACATATTGACACCTCCAAATATTTTTACCAGACGTAAGCGATAACTTCGCCGCCCAAGCCGAGTTTACGAGCTTTCTTATCGCTCATAACACCTTGGGACGTGGAAATTACTGCAATTCCTAAACCGCCGAGAACTCGAGGAAGTTCTTCCTTGTTTGCGTATACACGCAAGCCCGGTTTGGAAATTCTCTTGATGCCGGTAATTACTTTTTCTTTATTGGAACCATATTTCAACGTGACTTTCAGCGTTTTGCCTTCGTCAACGGATTCATAATTCTTTACGAAGCCTTCTTCTTTCAAGATTTCAAGCACAGCTGCTTTCATCTTGGAAGCTGGCATTTCTACTTTTTCATGATAAGCCGAATTGGCGTTACGGATTCTTGTAAGCATATCCGCAATCGGATCGGTCATTGCCATAATCTAAAAACCTCCCTCCATTAATACGTTACCAGCTGGCTTTTTTTACGCCAGGAATCTGACCTTTATAAGCCAGTTCACGGAATGTGATCCGGCAGATGCCGAATTTACGCATATAGCCGTGAGGACGACCAGTTACTTTGCAACGGTTGTGCAAACGTACCGGAGAAGCATTGGCAGGCAACTGGGAAAGAGCTTCATAATCGCCTTTTGCTTTTAATTCAGCACGGAGCTTAGCGTATTTGGCAACCATTTTTTCACGTTTCTTTTCACGTTCGAGCATTGACTTCTTTGCCATGTATGTAATCCTCCTTATTGCTTTTCAAAGGGCATACCCATTAACGTAAGCATGTCACGGCTTTCTTCGTCAGTCTTAGCAGTCGTAACGATGGTAATATCCATGCCACGAGCTTTGTCGACCTTATCGTATTCGATTTCTGGGAAGATAAGCTGTTCTTTCAAACCTAGGGTGTAATTGCCGCGACCGTCAAAACCAGTTGCGCTTACGCCGTGGAAGTCACGAACGCGAGGCAGTGTAAGGTTCATCAGTTTGTCGAGGAATTCATACATCCGTTCACCGCGCAACGTAACTTTGCAACCCAAATTCATGCCTTCACGAATTTTGAATGCAGCGATGGATTTCTTAGCTTTCGTAATGAGCGGTTTCTGACCGGAGATAATCGTTAAATCGTTAACAGCAGCATCCAATGCTTTCGAATTGGTAACGGCTTCACCAACAGCCATGTTGATGACAACCTTCGTAAGTTTAGGAACCTGCATGCAGTTCTTGTAATTGTATTTTTCCTGTAAACCTTTCACGACTTCGGAAAGGTATTTGTCTTTTAATCTGGACACTCTCAAGGCCCTCCCTTCTCTTGTTGTTAGATAGCTTTACCGCTCTTTACTGCTGTGCGTACTTTCGTGCCGTCAGCCTGCTGTACCATTTTAACACGAGTCGGCTTGCCGCTTTCAGGATCTACAAGCATTACGTTGGAAACATGCATAGGAGCTTCCTTTTCGATAATGCCGCCTTGAGGATTGTTCTGATTCGGTTTTGTGTGACGCTTTACTTTGTTAAGGCCTTCGACAACAACGCGGTCCTTTTTCGGATATGTTGCGATAACTTTGCCTTTTTTGCCTTTTTCTTTGCCAGCGATTACGATGACGTCATCACCAGTTTTGATGTGCATTTTACCCATTTAGAACACCTCCTCTTCTTATAATACTTCCGGAGCCAGAGAGATGATCTTCATGAAGTCTTTTTCACGGAGTTCTCTGGCAACGGGCCCAAAAATACGGGTACCTTTAGGGCTTTTATCTGCATTGATTACGACTGCTGCGTTTTCATCGAAACGGATGTAGGAACCATCGGCACGACGTAATCCTTTTTTAGAACGAACGATAACAGCTTTTACAACGTCGCCTTTCTTGACAACGCCGCCGGGTGTTGCATCTTTAACAGTGCAAGTGATGATATCACCAATGTTACCATATTTTCTGTACGAACCACCCATGACCTGGATGCAGAGTACTTTTTTTGCACCCGTGTTATCGGCAACATTCAACACAGTTTCTTGCTGAATCATGGCTTAACCTCCTAATTAATCGATCTTACTTCGCTTTTTCAACGATGCTGACTACTCGCCAGTGTTTCTGTTTGGAAAGCGGGCGGGTTTCTTCGATACGGACGATGTCGCCAACGCCGCATTCGTTATTTTCGTCATGAGCTTTGAACTTTACAGTGCTAACCAACGGTTTCTTATAGAGTTCATGCTGTTCTTTATATTCTACAGCGACAACGACAGTCTTGTCCATTTTATCGCTGACTACTTTGCCTAAGCGAATCTTGCGTTCATTTCTTTCCATCTGCACTCGTGACCTCCTTTTAGATTATATCCTTGTGACTTACGCCTGTGCTTTTAATTCTGCTTCGCGCTGTACCGTTTTGATGCGGGCGATAGTTTTCTTTACTTCACGGATGCGCATGGGATTTTCTAATTGGCCGGTCGCATGTTGAAAACGGAGGTTAAACAATTCTTCTTTAAGGCTAACCACCTTTTCATCCATTTCGGCAGCGCTCAGGGCACGGATTTCTTTAACCTTCATTTTATTCACCACCTAATTCCTGACCTTTAACTACAAACTTCGTTTTAATCGGCAGCTTATGACCAGCAAGACGCATAGCTTCACGAGCGATGGTTTCGCTTACGCCACCCATTTCAAAAAGTACGCGACCCGGTTTAACTACTGCTACCCAGTATTCCGGGGAACCTTTACCAGAACCCATACGAGTTTCTGCAGGTTTTGCTGTAACCGGTTTATCTGGGAAAATCTTAATCCAAACTTTACCACCACGCTTCATATAACGAGTCATGGCTACACGGGCAGCTTCGATCTGGTTGGATTTAATCCAGCATGGATCACAAGCTACCAGTCCGAAATCACCATAAGTGATAGCTGTTCCTTTTGTAGCTTTTCCAGCCATGGAACCACGGAACTGTTTACGACGTTTTACTCTTTTAGGCATTAACATTATTTATCGCTCCCTTCCTTAGTTTCCTTTGTAGGAAGTACTTCACCATGGTATACCCAAACTTTAACACCAACTTTTCCATAAGTTGTGTTAGCTTCAGCGAAACCATAATCAATATTTGCTCTAAGTGTCTGCAGTGGAATTGTTCCCTCGCTGTAGAACTCTGTACGGGCCATATCAGCTCCGCCTAAACGGCCGGAACAAGATGTCTTGATACCTAATGCGCCGTTTCTCATAGTTCTCTGCATACAGGACTTCATTGCACGACGGAAGGAAATACGATTCTCTAACTGCTGTGCGATGTTCTCAGCTACTAACTGAGCATCTTTATCTACATCAAATCTCTTAACTTCTTTGATTTCGATGATGAGTTTCTTTCCTGTAAGTTTTTCAAGTTCTTTCTTTAACTCATCGATTGCAGAACCGCCACGTCCAATAACGATACCCGGTTTTGCTGTATGAATAATGATCTTTACACGATCAGAAGCACGTTCGATTTCTGTTCTAGAAATTCCTGCGCTGTATAAACGATTTTTAATATATTTTCTGATTTTATCATCTTCAACAAGATTGTCTGCGAAATCTTTTTCTGCATACCATCTTGAATCCCAATCCTTGATGATTCCGACTCTTAAACCATGAGGATTAACTTTCTGTCCCATTGTAAACCTCCTTATCTTTCATCCAGAACAACAGTAATATGGCACTGTCTCTTTTCGATTCTGTAAGCACGGCCCTGTGCTCTAGGCTGTATTCTCTTCATTGTAGGTCCTTTATCTGCGTAACACTCTGCTACATAAAGGTTCTCTCTATTCATGCCATTATTGTTCTCTGCGTTTGCAATGGCAGATTTTAATAACTTTCCAATGATTTCTGAAGCATATCTTGGATTATATTCTAAAATTCCTAAAGCTGTTTCAACATCTTTACCTCTGATGGCATCAAGTACGAAACATGCTTTTGTTACAGAACATCTAGCGTAAGAAAGCTTAGCAGATGGTCTGTTATCTTTATTTGCATTTCTCTCTCTTTTAATCTGGGATCTATGTCCTTTTGCCATGGATGAACCCTCCTTTCAGGCTGTTATCTATCTAACTTTACTCTTCTTTTCGTCTTTTCCATGTCCTCTGTATGTTCTGGTTGCAACGAATTCTCCTAATTTATGTCCAACCATATCTTCTGTAACATATACAGGTACATGTCTTCTTCCATCATGAACTGCGAAGGTATGACCTACGAAGGATGGGAAGATAGTAGAACGGCGGGACCATGTCTTAATAACACTCTTGTCGCCGGACTGATTCATCGCATCTACTTTTTTTAATAAACTTGCATCAGCAAATGGTCCTTTTTTTAATGAACGAGCCATGAGTTACCTCCTTAATTATTTAACGTTCTTTCCGTCTCTTGTTCTTACGATCAATTTGTTAGAATGTTTGTTTTTCTTTCTGGTCTTTAAGCCGAGTGCCGGTTTACCCCATGGAGTACATGGACCTGGACGACCGATACCGGTCTTTCCTTCACCACCACCATGTGGATGGTCATTCGGGTTCATTACGGAACCACGAACAGTAGGTCTGATACCCATGTTACGTTTACGTCCGGCTTTACCGATGTTAATCAGGTTGTGATCTCCGTTTCCGACAACGCCTACAGATGCGCGGCATACGATCGGAACCATTCTCATTTCACCAGATGGCAGACGCAGTGTTGCGTATTTGCCTTCTTTAGCCATTAACTGAGCGCCGTTTCCAGCAGAACGAACCATCTGTCCGCCCTTTCCAGGATGAAGCTCAATGTTGTGTACCATAGTACCAACCGGGATAAGCTCTAATGGTAAGCAGTTACCAACACGAACTTCTGCATCAGCTCCGTTCATGATTTTCTGACCTACTTTTAAGCCTTCCGGTGCAAGGATATATGCTTTCTCGCCATCTACATAAGAGATTAAAGCGATGTTTGCTGTTCTGTTTGGATCATACTCGATACCGATTACCTGTCTCTTATACACATCTC
>ENA-OZGA01000448-OZGA01000448.1-human-gut-metagenome-genome-assembly--contig:-NODE-448-length-18340-cov-4.607438_pt1 | contig 18340 bp, 19 predicted proteins | sample MGYA00245112_ERZ653649 | MGnify/ENA primary metagenome ERZ653649 (study PRJEB26926, sample SAMN06165071) | human gut metagenome | biome: ENVO:00009003; feature: ENVO:2100002; material: ENVO:00002003...
ATACGAGATGCTCAGGAGTCTCGTGGGCTCGGAGATGTGTATAAGAGACAGTGGAGACACCATCTGACGATATTTTACGTAACAAGAACGTTCCGCCGTGACTACCGAGAAAAGCTGCTCGTTCACATACATTATCCGTTCCGACGATAGATTGTACGAATGGTGACGAGGCCATCGCCGGATCGACAACCCTGTTCAGTTCATCTGCACTGTAATAACGAAGAGGCCAGCCATAAGCCTTGGCAAACTGGATCAATCCCTTTTCATCCTTCTTGATGTCGATGGTGTTGATATCAGCAACGACACTGCTGCTGATATGAAGGCGCCGGAGTTCTCGCACGACAAGACGGGAAATCGCGGATTCCAAAGTTCCTCTGCGACAACCGATGCCTAGGTGGATGATCTTCGGACGCAAGACGACGGTCTTATCAAAAGGATAACAGCTCTGATTCAGGGTAATGGCCATTCCTAGCGGTCCAGACTGAGCCCGTTCCATACCTGAGGGAAGCTCGCTGTCAATGGGGAAATCACTATAAACGCCAAGAGTCCTGCCATCGACAAGACCAGCAGAAAAAGCCTTTGCCTCTCCCATGGAAGAAATAATCATATTGTTGCAGGCAGCCCATTCATCGACAGCAAAGAGGTGGTTCACATCTGTTGCCGTCGTAAGAACGGGCTTTGCCTGGAGATACGATGCCAGTTTAAGGGCCATCGTATTGGCACCGCCAATATGACCCGATAAGAGAGGAATCACAAAAGTTCCCTTTTCGTCGATGACGATGACGGCAGGATCTGTAGTCTTGCTTTTAACAAATGGCGCAATACTGCGGACAGCGATACCACAGGCACCAATGAAGACAATCAAAGACGATTCAAGAAATGCTTTTTTCACTACTTGACGCAGACTGGTCTGTATTTCCTGAATGACCGGATCCAAATAGATAAATTTTTTTCCTCCATACACCGTTGTCTGCCAGTGCATTGCTTCTAAATAAGACTGTAATTTCAAGGATAACGCTGCACCGCGGCGGGTAAAGGAAAAGAGGACAGCCTTCATATGGTCACTCCTCCTTTGCAGTACGGCAAGCGTGGCTGAACGTGGGGTCATAGAGACGGCTCCGTTCGTAGGCATCCGCAAGAAAATTACCGACGACGATTAATGCCGTATGGGTAATGGCGTTTTTTTCCGCCGTTTCTGCCAGCGTCCCGACAGTACAAGGGAAGGTTTTTTCATCTGGCCACGATGCTTTGTATACGATAGCTGCTTTCGTATCTTTATCATAGCCACCTGAAAGGAGCTGTTCCTGCAGTTTACGCACCAGAGACGCACTCAGGAAAATGACCATCGTCGCATGGTGTGCGGCGTAATCGGCTATGTGTTGTGAATCGGGAACAGGTGTACGGCCTTCCATGCGCGTAATGATGACGGACTGGCTGACACCCGGCAGCGTGTATTCTGCCTGTAAGGCTGCTGCAGCCGCACAAAAAGAGCTAACGCCAGGAACGCATGTATAGGGTATATTTTTTTCTTTTAATATATCCATTTGTTCGCGAATCGCGCCATATATGCTGGGATCACCTGTGTGGAGCCGTACAGTCATGAGGCCCTTTGCTTCAGCTTCTTCCATGAAGGCTATGACATCTTCTAACGTCAAGGAAGCACTGTTTACGACACGGCACGTTCTCTTTGCATAGTGAAGGAGAGCCGGATTGACGAGAGATCCCGCATAAATAATGAGATTGGCTCGTTCCAGCAATTCTTTTCCCCGTACGGTAATCAAATCGACTGCACCAGGACCAGCACCGACAAAATAAATCATCTTACTCCCCTCCTTTTGATACGACAACAATGGAAAAATAACCTGTGCCTTCTGCATCTTTAAACTGTGGGCACACTTTTTCATCATCTAAGGTGCAACGGGATACAAAAGAAGCTTGCTCCAGTTGACCATGGTTTTGCAACGTCTCTTTTAATCTGTCTAACTGACGGGGTAATTTCATGATGACCTTGTTGGCATCCACTTCCAGAAGGCCATCTATATCTTTCCGACCAGCGGGCATGATAAGAAGCGCTTCATCTTTTTCACAAAGGCCTTTTCCCAAAGTTGCTGCACAAGCACTGAAGCTTGATACACCGGGAATGATGGAAATCGTATAGCCCTGGCGTTCCAAAATTTTAGCGACATATAAAGATGTAGCATAAATGGTAGGGCAGCCAATCGTAGCCAATACGACATCGTTACCATCATCAAGATACGTTTTTAATGTGATTGCACTATCTTCATGAGCGTTTGCAAGGGCCTTTTCATCATAGGTCATGGGAAATGACAGGGGGCAGCACGTTTTAGTAGAAAAATCCATGCCTTCCTGTTCAAAGAGCCGTCGCAAGATAGTGGCTGCCATTCCTTCACCGCCCTTGTTCTGGGGCAATGCAATGATATCACATTTCTGTAAAAGCCGTAATGTTTTTAATGTCACGAGATCCGGGTCTCCTGGACCGAGACCTACACAATATAACGTTCCCTTCATTGTGACCTCCTGTGCAGTTCAATGAGTCTATCGGCACCAGCTGTCTTTGCCAGGACACCCCATTCATTTGAAAAAAGGATGGCCTCGCATGTAAGATCTGGACCGACACGTTGGTTCATGTAAAATGATATTTTTTCCGCCGCAGCCTGTAAGACTGGAGCCATATAAGGTGTCTGGCTTAGTATCGTCAAGGCTTCATCCGTCGTTTTACACGCATAAATGGCTTGTCCTGTAGCTTTATCGGCACCTTGAAGCATGGCCTGAAGGGCCAGAAATTCCATGCGGCCATCGGCGTAGCGGGAATGGGTATTCATGATGCCCATAGAAAGTTTGATCAACTTTCCCACGTGCCCGATAAGAAGGACGTCTTCAAAACCGGCATATACGGCGTAATCAAGCATTTCACCGACATAATTGCTGCACGTCACTCGTTGTTCTGTATCTATACCTAAGGTAGTACGGCTGAAATCAACGCCGTAATTGCCAAAAAAGGCTAAAAGATGCCGCTGGCCACTAGCTCTGCGGGAATTCATTTCCGTATGGATCGTATCGACGAGAGCCTTTTCACTCATAGGATCCACGATTCCCGATGTACCTAAAATAGATAATCCACCGATAATACCGAGACGAGGATTAAAAGTTTTACGGGCAATTTCTTCTCCGCCGGGTATAGAAAGAGTGACACGAAATCCACCTTTGTAACCATGGATACGTGACGCCTCATACACAGCACGGCGAATCATTTTCTGCGGTATCGGATTAATGGCAGGCTCCCCTATTTTACAGGCAAGACCCTGACGGGTCACCGTTCCGACACCATGTCCAGCCTGAAGCACAATGCCTGATGGGATAGGTGATACCGTAGCGTACACCAGCATACCATCCGTCATATCGGGATCATCACCAGCATCTTTGCGAATGGCACAAGAGGCACTCTGCTCCCCTATATGGCAATCCAGTGGCTCTAAATCAAGGACGATGCCCCGCGGTGTCGTAAGTTGTACTGTCGGGACCGGTGCCTTTGTAAGCCACATCATCACAGCCGCTGATGCAGCTGCGGCTGCACAACTTCCCGTCGTATAGCCACAGCGTAATTTTTTTCCTTGTACAATTTCAAATCTATCCATACTCTCATACCTATCATAAAACTTTTAATTTTTTCTAGTATAGCATAGGAAAGAGTAACATTCTACGCCAGTACATATGAAAAATGATTAATACAGAATGAAACGCTTTCCTTTCGTCGTATTTTCTAAGTGGGCTGAAACGGAAAAGACCTGTTTCATGAGTGATGGCGTCATTACATCCGGTGTATTCCCTTGTGCCACAATAGAGCCGTCTTTTATGACAGCTGTATAACGAGCATACGCCAGAGCCTGATTTACATCGTGGATGACTGCAAGTATCGTAATTCCTATGTCTTTGCAAAGATGCGCTAATAGGTCCAGTACTTCACGCTGATAAGAAATATCTAAATACGTTGTCGGTTCATCGAGAAGAAGGATTTCCGTTTCCTGGGCAAGTGCCATGGCAAGAAAAACGCGCTGCTGTTCTCCACCTGATAAGAATTTCATGGGACGGTTCTTGAATGCCTCCACATGAGTCAGAATCAAAGCCTTTTCAATGGCCTTTCTGTCTGTAGCCGATTCACTCGCGAAACGTTTTTTATATGGAAATCGCCCCATGCGCACGATGTCGAGAGCCGTCATGTCAGATGGAAATTCATGCCGTTGTGATACAAGAGCCATAGTCTGTGCCAGTTGGCGTCTTCCAAAGGAAGACACGTCTTTGCCGTTAATGGAGATGGTTCCTTCCGTAACGGGAACAAGGCGGCACAACGCCTTGAGGAAGGTACTTTTTCCCGAACCGTTGGGGCCGATGATGGCCGTAAAAGCGCCTCGGTGCACGGAACAAGTAGCCTCTTTGATTATCTTTGTCTGGCCTAAGGTAACACTTATGTGTTTCACATCGATAACAGGATATTCCATCATACGTGCCTCCTCAGGAGATATAAGAAAAAGGGACCGCCTAAACCAGCCATGATGATACCTGCAGGTAGTTCGACAGGTGCCAGAATGATGCGGGCGATTGTATCGCATAACGTGACGACAATAGCTCCTAAGAGTGCCGACGCCGGTATGACATAACTATGATCACTGCCACCAAGGAGACGAGCTGTATGGGGTACAATCAGGCCAACAAATCCTAATAGACCGGCGACACTTACAGCGCTGGCTGCCAAAAGGGCGGCAAGGGCCGTCAAGACGACGCGGAGTCGTTCCACTGATACGCCTAAGGTTTCAGCCGTTTCGCTACCAAGGCGCAAGACATTCATAACCGGGCTGACATAACAAGCAACGGCGATACCGATTATCGTATACGGCAGTATGAGAGTGACGTCGCTCCAGCTGCGCGCTGATAGCCCGCCAATCATCCACAGCAATGCGCCATGGACACGGTCGCTGTAGAAAATGAGGAGACCAGAAATAATAGCGCCGAGAAAGGTCGATACAGCAACGCCGGCTAGTATGATACGCATGGGCTCAATGCCGTGTTTCCAAGATAAAAGGTAAATCAATACAGATGCACCCATGGCTCCGACGAAGGCCACAGGTGGTAAGAGAAATGTCATTTGCGGCATGAGCAATAAAACGAAAATACCTGCAAGACCGGCACCGGATGAAATGCCGATAATGTGGGGATCAGCCAGAGGGTTTTTCATGATGACCTGCAAAATAGCGCCGGATACAGCTAAGTTCGCACCGACAAAGGCACCGGCAGCGATGCGGGGAAAGCGGATGTTCCATAAAATCTGCTCTTCCATTCCCTGTCCAGTATGGGTAAGAGCCTGAAAAGCTTCATGAAAAGAGATACTCGCAGCGCCCTGTGTCATAGACCAGAGTATGGTCATACAGGCCAGAACTACATATACTAGGAGAAGCCAGGCCTGACGTTTCGTCATTGTTGTCATATGTGAACCTCCGGATAGACCAGTCGCGCCATATATGCAACATAATCCGGATAGGAAAGGCCCGGGCTGATGAGATAGCCATATTGGGGCAATGTATATACTCGACCTGCCTTGACAGCCTGCAACAGGGACCAGGCCGGATCGTTTTCGACGTGATTGGCTAGTTGATTTTCAATTTTTTCTTTTGCTCCCATAGACGTAATGTAAATGATATCAGGATCTTGCTGAACCAATACTTCCATGCTATACGGGATGCGCTCGCCTGACATGACAAATCCATCCATATTTTCGGTTACGATATTTTGAAACCCTAATTGTGTTGCCATAGATCCAGCAATGCTAGTCGGTAACTCTAATGTGACTTGTGACGGTGTGGCATGGATGATGGCAATGCGCACGTGTTCCTTAGGAACTTTACTCGTAATAGCCTTCATTTTATCATCCATTTGGGCTATTTTCGACTCAGCTTTATCTTCATGCCCATACACCTCGCCAGCAATCCGAAGGGCATGCTTTACATCATCATAGGTTTTCGTCGAAAGGGCAATGGCGGGAATGTGATTTTCTTCAAACAAAGGCAACCATTTTTCATGCTGGTTCTTGCTTATCAAAATCAAATCAGGCTGCAAGGCCAGGACCTTTTCCATGCTGATTCCATATACGGGACCTACATCTGCTACCGCCTTATATCGTTTAGGCAATGTATTGTCTTCAGCCGTAGCTGTTGATCGACCGACGATTTCTCCATCGACACCATCGACGATTGTCAAAAGAGAAGACGAGAGGACGACGATACGCGTCGGCTTCTCTGGAAGCGTGACAGTTCTTCCTAAATCGTCTGTTATCGTTTTATAGGCCTGTTTTGACGAAGTTTCCGTATTTGTTATACAACCTGTCAGCACCATAGTTATGAGTAAAAGGCTGATTCCTATGCATCGAATACGTCCTTTCATATGTCCTCTCTCCTTTTAGAACGAATAGGTTGCGCCAATTTGCCAATACCTTCCAGCTGCTGGATATTCATGGTATAAATCATATCCTTCATTAGTTAGATTGTTCACTTTTGCATAGACTTGCATATCCTTTGATACGTCATAGACCATATTGGCATTCCAAACGACATAGGAACGATTGAGATAGTACGATGCATCTCGTCCTGTACCGGCCGTGATATTGAGGTTTGCACGGAACCGATTGGATTTGTAATGAAGGCCGCCGGTATATCCATTGGGACGATTGTACGAATTATCAAAACCCAGTCCATCACCTTCATCGATACGAGAATGAACATAGGAATATCCTATGGCGTATGACCAATGGTCATTGATGGTTTTATCCATAGTCACTTCGATACCCTGGCGCTTTTCAAGATTGAGGTTATCCGGATATACATCATACCTATTGGATCGGTTCCAACGAATGGCATCGTGAAGGCTGCTCTTGAACCACGTAAACGTAAAGGTCGTGGAATCGTCTTTCTTCCACGTCACACCAGCACTTTGGGAATATCCCGTTTCTGGACGTAAGTCTTTGTTTCCATGAGAGATTTTTCTTTTTCCACTTTTAGTAGATTCTTTAAAATAGAATAAGTCATTTAAATTAGGTGCCTGGAAGACGCGGCCCCAATTGGCAAAGAAGCTTACTTTGTCATTGGCATCATACTGGAAAGCGATGCGTGGCGTATGGTGATCACCAAATTCGCTGTTATCATCGTAACGAACGCCAGGTACGATTTTCCACTTACCGTATGTCATAGTATCTTCGATATAGGCATGGCGATTCGTCCGTTTCTTATCGATATAACCTGCATTGGTATTGGTGCCACTGTCCAGTTTCCAGCCGGCGCCAGCACGGATGGCATGATTTCCAAGTGTCCAGATATGTTCTCCTTCCACGACCTGGGTCCGCGTATGGAAACGATTCGTCCAATGCGTTTTCTGATACGTATTATAGTACCGTAAAAAACCGGGATTTGTCGTCGATTCGTTGAAATGCCACGTAAGGGCATACATGTTCATGAGCCGTTCCGTCATTTTATTATCTGTTAAGTCAAATTTTCCATCCCGTATATCGAAACTAGAGCCATGGCCGTCTCGATCTTGGTGGTAGAAAAAGGCCGTTAAACTGTTATCATCATTCAGCTGTTCATCGACACGGGCCCAGAGTTTCTTTTCGTCATAATCGCCTCGTGACGCGTCTATGTGATCACCATCAGCAAATTTATAATACTTTCGTTTTTGTATATCTCCCGCTACAGTCCAACTTGTAGAACCGCTCTTTCCTTGTGTCGTAAGGCCATAGTGATGGCTTCCCCATGAACCGGTGCTCACATTGACTTTCGTCTGGTCTACATCGCCTTTTTTTGTCACAATATTGATGACGCCGCCAACGGCTCCGCTGCCATAGGCCGCTGATCCGACGCCACGAGTCACTTCGATGTAATCGATGGCACTTACGCCAGGTAACATCGTAGCATCGACAGTCCCCCGTCCATAAGCTTGTCCCTGAGCATTAGCCATGTTGATACCATCGACGAGGACCGTGACGCGGTCTGTCCCATTGATTTTAATAAAAGCAGAGTTTCCTGGGACCTGTTCGTTCATGGAAACACCGGGTATATCCCGTATGGCATCAATGACCGTCGTATACTGGTTATCTTCCAGTTCTTTTGCTGATATTACGGTTGTCCGCGCCGTAGAAGGAATGTATTTTTCCTGTGCCACAGGCGTACTTTCCTGAGAACCTGAAGGTGTCTCAGATTTCTCTTGTGGCTCTTCTTTTGCCTTGTCCATGGTAACAAAAAATCGATCTTCATCGTCACCTTTTATAACTGTTGTCATGTCAGCAAAGGATATAGGTGTGGCAGCAAGACAGAAAAGGATGAAAAGGGAAAGGCTACGCGTTTTCATATGATAAAACTCCTTTAAAGCAAAATTAATAGGATAACGTAATGGTTTTAGATTGTGTAATGGCTTGACCGTATTCATTTTCTCCCGGTACATAGTGCAAAGAGTAAGCAAAGGCAATCGCTGCCTTTTCTACGTCGTCATTTCCTGACGAGTTACTGATGACACTGGCTTCTACGACGGATCCATCTGCATTAATGACTATGGAAAGGCTGATAGTACCAGCGCTATTACGAGCCGATGGCGGCACAGTAAAGGTCCCCTGCGTAAGCAGCTGGGCTTTTTTTGCTGGTCGCAGACTTTTAGCACCGGTTTTATCAGCTCCGTTTCCAGGAGCTCCCTCGCCGTGCCCTAGTCCCTCATTACCTTGTCCAGAATGACCGTCACCTTGCGTATCGTGCGTTTCTTTGCTATCACCAAGGTGCTTGGATTCTGACTCTTTTTCCCGATGTTCTTTCGTATATGATTGGGAAATAGCAGGTCCTGCTTCTACAGATTTTTTATTCATGACGACAGCATTGGCGGCAGTGTCACTACTTTCTCCACCGGATGCGACAGGCCCTCTTGTAGTAAGGGCGTTTTCATCGTACACCATGACATCTGTCACTGAAGGAGTTCTGTCCTTTTCGTGAAGATAAGTAAAGAGTCCGCTCGCGCCTAAGAGACAAAAGAGTGACACATGTACGATAAGAGATCCTATCCATGCCTTTTTCTGATCATTCATGGTATATCTCCCATTTGCCCGGCAAGACCAAAGCGCGTAATGCCGGCGCCTTTACATTCGTCGAGAAGAACCAGGACCTGACCATACTCAATGCCTTCATCGGCACGGATAATGACAGAAAAATTAGGATTCCGCTGTTGTTGCTGTGCCGCTTGCTGGATAAGCGTATCTTTATCGATGAGTTTATCTTCGAGCCATAAAGATCCATCTTTTTTTATAGTCACCACATACGATACAGAAAGTTGTGTATCACTATGGGCTGTTTGAGGCAGATTGACATCTACTGTCTTCACCTGCACCATGTAGAGCGTGCCCATCATAAAAAAGACGAGGAGAAAAAACATGATATCAATCATCGGGATGATCATGACTTCCGGCGTATGGAAGAATCGTCTAGGGCGTAACCGCATGATGCGCTTCCTCCTTTGAAACTACATCGTTTGCTACGGTGATGCACCGTTCCATGTCTGTGATGATACGGTCCAGACGTTGTGTAAAATAGGCATGTATCAGTAGGGAAAGCATGGCGACGCAAAGCCCAAAGGCAGTACAAATCAAGGCCTCTCCCACTCCACCTGTAATAGCTGAGGCCTGAGCAGATTGAATGTGGAATACACTAAATGAGCGAATCATGCCTATAATAGTGCCGAGCAGGCCTAAGAGAGGTGCCATAGTGACGATGACATTTAAATAGTACAAACGGCGACGGAAATAGGAGATGGCAATACCTGAATGTACTTCTCCATACGTCGTACGAACCGCAGAAACGTTTTTCTGACAAATAGGAACGAGTATATGAGCCAGATGTCCATGATGTTCTTGAGCGATATGTGTTGCTTCTTCAACATGGCCAGCCTCCAGGGCTTTACAAAAGGTATGGGAAAATTCTTCGCCATCATCATATTGCCTGAAATATAAAAAACGTTCTAAACCAATATACATGACAAAAATTGAACAACATAACAGTACATACATGGCAAAGCCGCCTTGTTGAAACAAAGCGATACCTGCATATAAGGAATTCATAAAAAACCTCCTGTAACAAAAAAACACTCCCACAGACTCTTTGTCTATAGGGAGTGCACATATACATAGCAGTATACTACATCAACTGATTACTGATAACCGTCATAATCCCCTTCCCATCGCTCGCAGGTCTAGTGGTGATTCTGTATCAGGCAGTTCTTCTGGCTCGGAATCATCGTCATACTGCGCCTTCCCATATAGCTCATATCCTATACAGTGACATATATATGCAGTACTTCTCATCCATACAGCGGCGGGACCGCACCGGATTTGAGAATACAATCTCGTACCGGTTTCTCTATTAAGTAAAAATACACCTGATCGATATATGAAATTCGTATTTACTGTACCATAGTGATACTATCCTGTCAATGTAAGGCATCTTCGATGGGAGTGAGACACTTCGGCGCGTTGAATTCCTTAGGAAGCCGACTAAGGGTGTGGTAGGATCAAAGCCCCGTAACCTTCTTGGAGAGCACAAAGGGATATGGTAATTTGGCCCGTAAAAAAAGCCCCAGATGACTGAGGCTTTTTCCAGAGTTTAGCGCGTCTTAGAATGCGTTATGGCTATATTCATAATAGAGGTCCAAGAGCTGTTCCATCTTGGCATTCATTTCTACCATGAGATCCGATGCTGTATCGTAATCGTTAGAAGCGAGAGCTTTTTTAATCTTCGAGAAGATGGAAAGACTCTTTTCTGTATCACGACCTAATTCGGTACGGAGTGCGTTGATGACAGTCCAACGTTCCACTTCCAAAGGATTGGTGTCGCCTTCTTCATGGAGCTGTTTACAATTGATGACCTTATTGAGGTTATCAGGAATGATACGATACTGGAGTTCCAATGTCCAGCGTGCTAAGCAGCCTGTTTTAAAAGATTCAGCAAATCGCTTTTCAAATGGGCCCTTTGTAATTTCAGCAAGTTTTTCAGGATACATATCGAGGGCTTTGAAGTTTTCCCAAACTGTCTTCGGTGCTTTACCGAACATAGCTTCACGTTCTTCTTCAGTAAACGCTTCGAATACGTCGACTTCACTACGATATGCTCTGTCTTTTTCGAGATAATCTGCAGCGTCGCCAGCCTTTTTGGAGAGTTCCTTACAAAGGTCTTCTTCTGATTTTCCGTTGGACAAGGCATATCGGATGCCATCGAGCGCAGCGACATAGAGTAACGCAATAGCAATATATGTATTCGTGAACGGATTAGGAGCACGTAATTCAAAGCGTGTTGCTGCCGGCTTCATAGTGTTACGAATGAGGCCGATGAGAACGGAACGGTTACGAGTCTGTACATCCGGTGTTTCACCACCAAGGGCCGTAACGATGCATACAGGAGCTTCAAAACCTGGTTTCAGACGGTTCAATGCATCATTTGTAGACGATACGAACGGATTAATGACTTCATAATGTTTCAAAATGCCCATGATAGCACCATAGCCGATGACGGAAAGGAACTGTTTCTTCATATCCTTCGGGTTGTAGAGATTGACAAATTTGCCATTCTTCAAAATAGCACCGATGCCGATATGTGTATGTTCACCGCTACCAGCTACGCCATTGATTGGCTTAGCCTGGAAGGTAACTTCCAAACCGTTTTCACGGAATACTTCACGAACAATGCAACGAGCCTGGATTTCATTATCACACGTCTGGAGCGGATTGCCTGTATACTTCCAGTCAATTTCCAACTGTTCCAATACGTAGATAAGATTACCAGAATCATCAATCTGCGCTTTAATACCGCCAACTTCTTTATGGCCCATTTCCGGTTCTAAGCCATACTGGCGAAGACGTTCAACAGATTGTTCAAGGGCTGTACGAACAACGCCATGTGTACGCTGCCAGTACGATTCCTGAAGCTTTTGCGTAACCGACAGTCGTCTTGTCGCTACATCCTGGCTCGGTGTCTTGACCCAGAATTCCAATTCTGTGGCTGTCGTGAATACAATTTTTTCAATATCTTCAGCCTTTACGTCAAGACCTTTGATACCATATTTTTTAACGAGGTCAATGAGTTCATCATTTACATATTCCAGAGTATTTTTCAAAATCGAACGGGAATCAATATACCCTGTAGCGTGGCGGAGGAAACTCGGGATACGGAGCGTGCCAACAGGCTTACCCGTTTCCGGATCGATATTGCCATCGTTATAGTCGACGAACCAGTTTACACCGGGATCTGCTTTAATATCAACACGGGCGTTCGACAACGTGGCGATACCAGGAAGGACAACGGAAGAACCATCTGTCTGGAATGCTGTCGCGTTAAAGAAATCATCGTAATCATCGAAGAAAACAGAGATAGGAATCTTTTCATCTGTATCATTACCGGCGAGATCGACACCCATAAGCGACACAAACTTAATTTCCGGATGCTGTTCTAATAATGCCAGCACCCCTTCTTTACCATACTGACCTGCAGGAATGACATAAACCAGTTCTTCGTTTACCATACCCAATTCCTCCTTAATCGAAAAAAAAGACTCCTCCCCCATAATGGGGGTGAAGTCTTCTTTGACTTTGACATGATTATTCTGTTATGTAAATCACGCTTAAATAGTACAATCAAACAGTGAATTTGTCAAGTACTATATGATAAATCCACTACTTGTTTTGTAAAATTTCTTTGACTGTTTTTGAAACGAGCGAACCATCAGCCTTCCCTTTTACCTTTGGCATAACCAGTTTCATGACATCACCCATCTTAAGGGTAGCTACATCCTGACCTGCAATGGCATCACGGACAATCTGTTCTACTTCTTCCGGCGTCAGCTGTTTTGGCATGTACTTTTCCAAAACGGCCATTTCAGCCTTCGTTTCGTCAGCTAAGTCTTGCCGACCAGCCTTTTCAAATTCTGCCAACGATTCCTTGCGCTGTTTCATTTCCTTTGCAATGACGACACTTACACCAGCATCATCTAATTCGCATTTTCCATTGATTTCAGCATTCTTGATAGAATTACGAACCATACGGATAACGGATAAAGCGATTTTGCCTTCTTCTTTTGCCTTCATTGCCGTTTTCATATCTTGAAGCAGTGTTTCCTTCAGAGACATTGTATCACCTTTCTTACAATACGACGATTATGCTCTATACTTCCGTTTACGTGCTGCTTCAGATTTTTTCTTTCTCCGTACACTCGGTTTTTCGTAGTGTTCGCGTTTCCGGACTTCGGAAAGGACACCGGATTTTTGGCAAGAACGCTTGAAACGGCGCAATGCACTGTCTAAGGATTCATTTTTACCAACTTTGATTTCTGCCATTCTATTTCCCTCCCTCCAATGTATGTTAGGGAGTGCTTTTATTGCACACAATGAAATTATACTCAAAAAGCATTCATTTGTCAATTATATTGCCCCTGTAACATGTGTACAGGGGCAATGTAAAATACTATTTATGGTAGAATATTAAAGTCCAGCTTCCTTACGAAGGACATCTGCTTTATCAGTCTTTTCCCAAGGTAAATCAAGATCATTGCGTCCAAAATGACCATACGCAGCAGTCTGACGATAAATAGGACGCTGTAAATCAAGCATGTCGATGATGCCGGCCGGACGAAGGTCAAAATGCTTATTGATTAAATCGACAATCTTTTCATTATTGATTTTGCCTGTACCTAATGTATCGACGTGAATGGAGACAGGGCGGGCAACACCAATAGCATAGGCTAACTGGATTTCTACCTTATCTGCAATACCTGCGGCTACGATGTTCTTTGCAACATAACGGGCCGCATACGCAGCAGAACGGTCTACCTTTGTGGGGTCCTTACCAGAGAAGCAACCACCGCCATGACGGGCCATACCGCCATAGGTATCGACGATGATCTTACGGCCAGTCAAGCCCGAATCGCCTTGAGGACCGCCAATGACAAAGCGGCCTGTCGGATTGATATACAGCTTTGTCTTATCGTCGAAAAGACCTTCCGGTAATTCTGGTTTAATGACATATTCAAGTAAATCTTTTTCAATTTGCTGACGTGTGACTTCCGGACTATGCTGAGCAGAAATGACAATCGTATCTATACGGACAGGTTTACCATCTTCGTATTCTACCGTAACCTGTGTTTTTCCATCAGGACGAAGGTATGGCAACGTGCCATCCTTACGGACATTTGCCAGACGGCGTGCCAAATGATGGGCTAAAGAGATAGGAAGCGGCATATATTCCGGTGTTTCATTTGTAGCGTAGCCAAACATAAGGCCCTGATCGCCTGCGCCGATGATATCGTATTTATCTTTTTCACCATTCTTGGCTTCCAATGCTTCATCAACGCCCATGGCAATATCCGAAGACTGTTCATCTAGCGAAATAAGAATACCGCACGTATCACAATCAAAACCGTATTTTGCACGGGTATAACCAATATCCCGGATGGTATCTCGTACAATATGAGCAATATCGACATAACACGTCGTTGAAATTTCACCTACTACATGTACCATCCCCGTCGTCACGAGAGTTTCGCAGGCGACACGGGCGTTTTTATCCTTTTTCAGGATTTCATCAAGGATGCTGTCTGAAATCTGGTCTGCCATCTTATCAGGATGGCCTTCAGTGACCGATTCGGATGTAAAAAATTCTCGATTCTTTGCCATTATACAAACCTCCTACAAAAAATCTTAGTTCCATTGTAAAAAAAGCCCCTCTAAAAGAGGGGTTTTATTTTCTACCCATCTTCCAGAAATCGTAATCTGTTGGATTTAGCACCTTTTCAATACTGAAGGTTGCTGCGACATCATAAGGCCAGTCCCTCCGTCGTCTCTTGATGGAACTATATATATTTGTTCTAATAACATAACATAGTATACGAGAAAGGCACAAAAAATGCAAGGCCTTTTCGTACATTTTTTATTGATGCGCTTCTTTTGATTTTAGTATCTTTGCTGCTCTGTCAACGATGATTTCTGCAAGTTCAAACTTTGACATTTTATCCAGTTTTTCTACCCTGCCATCAGGGAACAAAAGGGTGCCGATATTCGTATCGCCTTTAAAACCAGCACCTGTGGCGGACACATCGTTGGCAACAAGCATGTCGAGGTTCTTCTTTTTCAGTTTTCCTTGACCATACTCGATGACATTTGTCGTTTCAGCTGCAAAACCGACAAGAGTCTGATGAGTCTTGCGCTTTCCTAATTCATAGAGAATATCAGGGTTCTTTTCCAGATTCAATGTAAGCGTAGCTTCGCTCTTTTTTATCTTATCCTTAGCCGGTTTTGCTGAACGATAATCAGCAACAGCGGCTGCTTTGATGACAAGATCACAATCATCATAGTAGGAATCGACGGCATTTTTCATATCGCACGTACTCGTCACATCAATACGGCGCGCGAGGCCTGTCGGCGTCTTTAAATTATCGGTAGATCCAGCTACTAACGTCACTTCAGCACCTGCCAAAACAGCTGCCTTGGCAATGGCAAAGCCCATGCGTCCCGACGAATGGTTGCCAACAAAACGAACCGGATCAAGCGGTTCCCGCGTCCCACCAGCAGTAACGATAACGTTCTTACCCTTCAGCGTATCTGTTTTACAAGCTTCTAGCTCAATGCGATCGACAATATCTTCTGGTTCCGGAAGACGACCTACGCCAACAATACCACAAGCCAGATGGCCACTGGCCGGTTCCATAAAACGATAACCGTAAGATTTCAGCTTGGCCATATTGTCCTGCGTAATCGGATTAAGGTACATATTCGTATTCATAGCAGGCACAATGAGAACGGGCGCTTTAGTCGCCATGACTGTTGTCGTCAGCATATCATCAGCAATTCCGTTGGCAATTTTTCCAATGACATTTGCCGTACATGGAGCAATGACGAATAAATCGGCCCAGCGTGCCAGCGCAATGTGTTCAACATTATATTCAGGTATATCGTCAAACATCTTGATGGCAACGGGATGACCTGTAATTTCACGCATCGTCAGAGGTGTAATGAAATGAGTAGCGTGTTCTGTCATGATGCACTGCACATCTGCTCCGCGCTTGCGTAATGCACTGGCAATCATAGCCGCTTTAAAGGCCGCGATGCCGCCGCTAATGCAAAGTACAATGTGTTTATCCTGTAACAACATTGGGAAGCCCCCTTTTATTTGATACCAGCTTTGGGAGATTCGTAGGTGATTTTACCTGCATCAATTTCTTCCATTGCCACAGATACGTATTTATTCGTGTCTACATCGACGAGGGGCGCATCACCATCGGTAAGCTGACGAGCCCGTTTGGCTGCCAATGTGACAAGGGTATATTTGCTGTCCACTTTTTCCATTAACGATTCTAAAGTCGGTTTAATTAACATGATACATCTCTCCTATTTCTGATACGACTCTCTGATAGTAGCAATGCGCAGATGATTACGGCTTGTCTTAACATGTTCAGCCGTCAAGATAGAGGCTCCTTCTTCGATGGCCTTATCTAAATCATCATTGACTATAATATAGTCATATTTTTCTATCCAGGATAATTCATCAGCCGCTTTGGCCAGTCTGCCAGTAATGACTTCCGGCGAATCCGTATTCCTGTGGCGGAGTCGATCTGCCAGAATATCCATAGATGGGGGCACGACGTAAATAAATACGCCCTGCGGATACCGTTCTTTTACCTGCATGGCCCCTTGAATATCGATTTCCAACATGACGTGTTTCCCTTCGGAAAGCATACGGAACACATACTCTTTCGGCGTACCATAATAATGGTCGTATACCTTGGCATGCTCTAAAAAAGCATCTTCTGCCAGAAGTTCCTCAAAATGAGCATTATCTGTGAAAAAATAATTTACTCCGTCTACTTCGCCAGGTCGTGGTTTCCGCGTCGTCATGGAAATGGAATATTGAATCAACGGGAAACGCTTGCGTAAGGCATCGCAAATCGTCCCTTTTCCTGCTCCAGACGGACCAGAAACGACTATAAGTAATCCTGGATCCTTCATACCTTATAACTTCCTTTCTTCATCCTCACGAGCTGCATCATCGGCATCGTCGCCAACGTGAAGTATGCGATGGGAAATAGTCTCTGGCTGTAATGCCGATAAGATAATTTGGCTATTATCCATCATTAATACGGATCGGGTTTTACGGCCGAACGTAGCATCAATGAGAATATTCTTTTCCCGGGCCTCTTGAATCATGCGCTTAATAGGCGCCGATTCAGGACTGATAATAGCAATGACTTTGTCGCCCATAACCATATTGCCAAAGCCGATATTCAGTAAGTTAAAGTTCATATGCTCACCATTATTCAATATTCTGGATCTGCTCACGAATCTTTTCGATTTCGTTCTTCAGCTGCAATACAAGCTCTGTTGCTTCCATGTCCTGTGTCTTTGAGCCAATGGTATTTGTTTCCCGATTCATTTCCTGAATAAGGAAATCCAGTTTACGGCCAATATCGCCATCACTAGCCAACAGGCCCTTTAATTGTAACACATGACTGCGGAAACGGACAACTTCTTCTGTAAAATCGGCCTTGTCGGCATAAATGGCAACCTCCTGCATGAGCCGATTCTGATCGGGATCCTTTTCCATTTTTTCAAAAACTGATGTGATTCTCTTGGCCAGTCGTTCTTCATAGGCCTTTAAAATCGGTTCACGCCGGGCTGCAACGCCGTCGATGAGACGGGTCATCGTATCGGTACGGGCAATCAAATCCTTCTGTATATTGGCGCCTTCCCGGCACCGCATAGCCACCATACCTTCTAAAGCCAGACGAAGGCTTTCTACGAACACAGGGCGACACGCATCATCATCGATTTTCGGCGGCACTTGAACAAGCCAGTCCGTGTTAAGAGAAATGACTTCTGATAAGTGTACTCCTTCTGTAGGGAAATGTTTCTTTTTTACTTCATCGAGCATGTGGCAATATGCTCCCAATGTCGCATCGTCGACGACGAGCTGCGGCGGTTCGGGAGCCAATTCCTGTACCGTAACGAATACATCCACTTTGCCACGATGTAATACCTGTTTGACTTCGTTACGAAGTGTATCTTCCAAAGCCAGATAATTATGAGGCATACGGATATTCAGTTCTAAAAAACGTTGATTGACAGCGCGCATCTCAATGGTAACAGAAATCTTTCCATCACTTGCTGTACCAGTGCCAAAGCCGGTCATACTACGCACGACGATGACCTCCTTTTCAAAGTAGACTAAATGCGAATTAAACTAGGCATCTCTATGCTATCCTATAC